>BNJU01002144.1_pt1 | contig 97585 bp, 144 predicted proteins | sample 8539281 | NCBI WGS metagenome assembly BNJU01 (sample SAMD00202456, study PRJDB9452) | human saliva metagenome | isolation source: human saliva | place: Japan | reverse complement strand
CTTCAGATCCATATTGGGGAGAAAAATTGCAAGCATCATGATGTCAATTAACAGCAAGCTTGGTGAAAAAGATTAAAATTCATTAAAATCGATAACGACTGTATAGTGGTTATCGATTTTGCTATCAAGAAAACTTGAAAAATGAACTTTATGAAACAGAATATTGAGAATATAAATAAAAGAGAATTGATCTACGTGACTTGAGGATTGATGCATACGCTTATGATTATTCAGCAATCCCAGACTTACTCTATTGTCCAAAGCAAAACAATCTGACAATATTAGGTGGTGATGTGTTTTTGTTATAAGAATGGTCAACTGACACTACTTATGATAATTGGTATTACGAGAAACAAGATCAACTATTGATAGCAGTAAATCCATTTTTCAAACAGAAAAAGTATATCAGCAACTATGTAAAAATCATGGTGGACACTATTATTTTTCAATCGTTTTTAGACAATGAGAATTTCATTTGTAACTGATTTACTTGAAAACATTTTACAATCGGCATTGAATCAAGCGTCAAATACGAGAAATCATGTTATAATAAAAAGATAGTGATTTATTTTTAGAAAAAGGATATCTATTTAATTTTTAATCTGGAAAAATAGATATAAAATCCAATAAGAGAAAGGAATTTTACAGAATAGCAACTATTCAATGGTTTCCTGGACATATGTCTAAGGCGCGTCGTCAGGTTCAGGAAAATTTAAAAATTCGTTGATTTTGTGACAGTTTTAGTTGATGCACGTTTACCCTTATCTAGTCAAAATCCGATGCTGACGAAAAATCATCGGAGATAAACCAAGACTATTGATTTTGAACAAGGCAGACCTAGCAGACCCAGCATTAACAAAAGGTGGCGTCAATACTTTGAATCAGCAAGGCATTCAAACACTGGCAATCAATTCTAAAGAGCAAATTACAGTTAAAGTCGTAACGGATGCTGCTAGAAACTCATGGCAGATAAGATTGCTCGTCAAAAGGAACGTGGGATTCAAATCGAAAACCTTACGTACCATGATAATCAGTATTCCAAATGCTGGTAAATCAACACTGATGAACCGTTTGGCTGGTAAGAAAATTGCTGTAGTTGGTAATAAACCCGGTGTAACAAAGGGTCAACAATAGCTCAAAACAAATAAGGTTTGGAAATCTTGGATACTCCAAGGGATTCTCTGGCCAAAATTTGAAGATGAAACTATTGCTCTTAAACTTGCCCTTACAGGAGCAATAAAGGATCAGTGCTTCCGATGGATGAAGTGACGATTTTCGGTCTTAATTACTTTAAAACCCATTATCCCGATAAGCTTCAAGAACGTTTTTAAACAAATGAATCTGGACGACGAAGCTCCAGAAATTATCATGGACATGACTCGTATCCTGGTTTCCGTGATGATTACGATCGTTTTACAATCTCTTCGTCAAAGAAGTTCGTGATGGAAAAATTAGAGCAATTATACATTAGATACATTGGAAGACCCTCAATGGCAACGATTAAAGAAATAAAAAGAAAGCGTTAGCAAAGATAACTGAACTTGAAAAGTCCTTGTTTAAGGAATTTGAAAAAGATTCTCGTTCAGGTGTTCAAAAATTGAAAAGTGAAAAGCGTAAAAGCCATTCAAAGCTGAAATCGATGAAAATCTGCGCCTAGAAGCTATGCTTCGATATGAGAAAAAGTAACTTTACGTTCAAGGGATTAACCTAATTGCAGGTGTAGATGAGGTTGGACGTGGTCCGCTTGCTGGTCCAGTGGTGGCTGCTGCGTTATTTTACCTCAAAATTGTAAAATTAAAGGTTTAAATGACAGCAAAAATTCCTAAGAAAAACATGAAAGAGATCTTTCAGGCTGTCAAAGAGATGCCTAGCAATCGGTATTGGGATTATGGATAATCATGCTCATTGATCAAGTCAATATCTATGAAGCAACGAAACTAGCCATGAAAGAAGCTATCTCTCAACTTGAACCTCAACCAGAACACCTTTTGATTGATGCTGAAGTGGATTTACCAATCACTCAGACATCCATCATCAAAGGAGATGCTAATTCTCTATCCATTGCAGCAGCATCAATTATAACTAAAGTTACGAGAGATAAGATCATGGCCAACTATGACCAGAAATTTCAGGTTATGATTTTTCTCATAAATGCTGGCTATGGAACAGCTAAACATTTAGAAAGGTTTAGAAAAAGCACAGTATTACACCATTCATCGCACAAGTTTTTGAACCGATTAAAACGAACATTTCAGAAACTAGTAAAGATAATTAAAGGAGAGAATTATGGAGGAACAGACGGAAATACTTAGTTCCAAGAAAGAATTTGCCTTCGCGTCCAGTACGATCTTAGCTCAAGTAGGGCGAGTATTATTGTTGGATTAGTCGTAGGCCTTATTGTTGGGTCATTTCGTTTTTGATTGAAAAAGGCTTTCATGTCGTTCAAGGACTATATCTAGACCAAGAAAATCTACTTCGAAATCTATTGATCATTTTATTGTTTTATATTCTAATTTGCTTGCTTAGTGCCAAATTAACACGCTCAGAAAAAGATATTAAAGGTTCTGGTATTCCTCAAGTTGAAGCGCAGGTTAAAAGGTCTCATGTCTCTCAATTGGTGGAGTGTCCTCTGGAAGAAATACATTCTAGGTATCTTGGCCATTGCGAGCGGACTCATGCTCGGCCGTGAAGGTCCCAGTATTCAGCTAGGTGCCGTAGGAGGAAAAGGAATTGCCAAATGGCTCAAGTCTAGCCCTGTTGAGGAGCGTTCTTTGATTGCTCAGTGGAGCTGCTGCTGGACTTGCTGCAGCCTTTAATGCACCGATTGCAGGGGTTATTAGTTTGTAGTAGAAGAAGTCTATCACCATTTTTCACGATTCTTTTGGGTTTCTACCTTGGCAGCCAGTCTAGTATAAACTTTGTTTCCCTTCTCATCTTTGGCTTAACACCTGTGCTTGATATGCCTGATAATATTCCTCACATGAGTCTTAGTCAATATTGGATTTATCTGGTAATGGGAATTTTTCTTGGACTCTCAGGTTTTCTTTGTAGAGAAAGCTGTTCTAAATATCGGAAAAGTATATGATTGGATTGGTCAGAGAATTCATCTAGATAAGGCCTATTACCCTATTCTCAGCTTTTTCTCCTAATTATACCAGTTGGAATATTTCTACCTCAAATACTTGGTGGAGGAAATCAGGTTGTTTTATCTTTAACAGAGCAGGATTTTTAGTTTTAAAAATTCTCTTAATTTACTTATCATTCGCTTTATCTGGAGTATGATCAGTTATGAAGTGGACTACCAGGTGGAATTTTCCTACCGATTTTAGCATTAGGGTTCTTTACTTGGGGCTCTAGTGAGGCGTTATTTGTGTCAATCTTGGACTTGTTAGCCAGCAGCAATTTCCTATTTTTGTAATTCTTGGAATGAGCGGTTTTTGGGGCTATCTCAAAAGCTCCTTTGACAGCTATAATCCTTGTGACAGAAATGATTTGGTGACATCCGAAATCTCATGCCTTTAGGAATGGTAACCCTAGTAGCTTACATCGTCATGGATCTGCTCAAAGGGGCACCTGTCTATGAGGCTATGTTGGAGAAAATGTTACCTGAATCAGCAACTGATGATGGAGAAGTTACACTGATAGAAATTCCGGTTTCGAGACAAAATAGACTGGTAAAACAAGTACACGAACTCAATTTACCTCATAATGTCCTCATCACAACCCAAGTACATAACGGTAAAAAGTAAAACAGTTAATGGATCTACGAGGATGTATCTAGGTGATATGATTCATCTCGTGATTCCAAAAAGTGAAATTGGAAAAGTAAAGATTTGCTTTTATAGCAGTATTTGTTTACATAATTTATGTTATGTTGTATCTGTTGATGATTTAAGAAAAATTCTTTTCAGATTTATTTGATCGACAGATTCTTATGAGATGAAAACAATATAAAAACAAAAACTCGGTCTCTAAATGATGAGATCGAGGTTTTTATAATATATTCGAATAGACTGAAGAAGATTAGAAATTTTAAAACTATAAGTTCAATGAAGCAATAAATTGCAAAAAGTCGATTTTTCATTATATAGCTTACTAAGACACCATAAATCTCCTATAACATCTTTCCGAAAAACTATAATTTTCTTGAAAAATATATCTAGCTATGCTATACTACTAGTATAGAAAGATTTGGAGAAAAAAACATGAAACGTGAGATCTTATTAGAACGTATTGATAAACTCAAACAAGTCATGCCCTGGTATGTTCTGGAATACTATCAATCAAAACTAGCCGTTCCATACAGTTTTACAACCTTGTACGAATACTTAAAGGAATACGATCGATTTTTTACCTGGGTTTTGGAGTCTGGTATATCGGATGCTGACACCATGGCAAATATTCCTTTGGATGTTCTGGAGAACGTGACCAAAGAAAGACATGGAATCTTTTATTCTTTACTTACGTGAACGTCCTTTGCTTAATGCCAATACGACGAAAAACGGGGTTTCTCAAACAACAATTAACCGTACTTTATCAGCGCTTTCTAGTCTTTATAAGTACTTGACTGAGGAAGTTGAAAATGATCAAGGGGAACCTTATTTCTATCGCAATGTCATGAAGAAGGTTGCTACCAAGAAAAGAAAAGAAACCTTGGCTGCGCGAGCTGAAAATATCAAGCAAAAAGCTCTTTTTGGGCGATGAAACGAAGGGATTTTTTTGAATTATATCGATGAGGAATACCCTCAAAAACTCTCTCAAATCGAGCCCTATCTTCCTTTAATAAGAATAAAGGAGCGAGATCTAGCTATTATTGCACTCCTTCTTGCCTCTGGTGTCCGTCTCTCTGAGGCAGTTAACCTTGACCTTCGAGATCTCAACCTCAAAGATGATGGTGATTGATGTTACTCGAAAAGGTGGAAAAACGAGACTCGAGTCAATGTTGCTGCCTTTGCTAAGCCTTATTTGGAGCAATATCTTGCTATTCAGAGACAAACGTTACAAGACAGAAAAAGACTGATACAGCTCTCTTTCTGACCTTGTATCGAGGTGTTCAAACCGGATTGATGCTTCAAGTGTTGAAAAAGATGGTCGCTAAGTATTCAGAAGACTTTAAAGTCCGAGTGACACCCCATAAATTACGCCATACACTTGCAACTCGTCTCTATGATGCAACCAAATCACAGGTTTTGGTCAGTCACCAACTGGGACATGCCAGCACACAAGTTACCGACTTTGTATACCCATATCGTTAATGATGAGCAAAAGAATGCCTTGGATAGATTTGTAACATAATATAAATTATGTTACATATTCGAAAATAAAAAGTTGGGAAAGTCCAACTTCTTTTTCTTTATTCAACAACTGCTTCAGCAATTTCTTCAGCAGTAATTCCTGCGAAGTAACGACCTAGGTTAATGGTTTGAAGGGCTTTGAGGACATCTTCACGTTCGTATTTAACGCCACGAAGGACATCTTCTACTGCTGCACATCTTCGATACCGAAAGAAGTCACCGTAAATCTTAATGTCTTGAATTTTTGATTCAATAACATTAGCAAAGATTTCAACCTTACCACTTGAGAATTTAGTTCCACGACGGACATTGTATTCAGGTGATTTACCCATAGTTCCAGTCCCAAGTTCCAAACTTAGTATCTTTGATACGATTGATTTCAGCTAATTCTTCATCTGAGAAATACATACTCTGTCATTTCAGGGTATTCTTTTTTCATGTATTCCAAAAGTAAGTCACGGAATTCTTCGACAGTAATCTTTTCTGGTAACTCATCGATGATATTGGTTACGCGAGCACGAACTGATTTAACACCTTTAGACTCAAATTTGTCCTTAGATACTTTGAGCGCATTAGCAAGGACTGACAAATCAACGTCAAAGAGAAGACAACCATGGTGCATGATACGTCCATTGATATGAGCTATGCATTTTCCACAGAATTTCTTACCGTCGATTTCCAAGTCGTTACGACCTGTAAATTCAGCTTTAACACCAAGTTCAGCCAAGGTATTGATAACTGGAGTAGAGAAAGCTCTTGAAGTCAAAGGCCTTGTTTTCATCTTCTTTTGAAATGATTGTATAGTTAAGGTTGTTCAAATCATGGTAAACAGCTCCACCACCACTGATTCGACGGACTACTTCAATTCCATTTTCACGAACATAGTCACGGTTAATTTCTTCAATCGTATTTTGGTGACGTCCTACAATGATAGATGGTTTGTTGATCCAAAGAAGGAAGATTTGATCCTCATCAAAAGGTGTTTAAAAGCATATTCCTCTAAAAGCAATATTAAAGGCAGTGTCGTTTGAATGATTGATAATATATTTCATAAGATATCCTTCTAATACGATAGAGACTGGAAAAAAATTCCAGTCTAATCTATCTATCTTTTATTTTTCTTAGGTGAATGGATAGCCATTCCAAGAACATCCAGCAAACGCTTCGTACATAACTTCAGAGTATGTTGGGTGTCCGTGGATTGTCTTAAGCATTTCTTCTACAGTGATTTCCATTTCAATGATACTTGACGCTTCGTTAATCAATTCAGCTGCATGGACCAATGATATGAACACCAAGGATTTCACCATATTTCTTGTCTGCAATGACTTTAACGAAACCTTGAGCTGCATCTGATGCAATGGCACGTCCGTTTGCTGCAAAGTTGAATTTACCGATTTGGACATCATATTTCTCACGAGCTTGTTCTTCAGTCAAACCAACTGCTGCTACTTCAGGAAGTGTATAAATAGCTGCAGGAGTCAAGTTCAATTTTGGCAACATGCGTGATTTCCTTTAAGGGCATTTTCAGCAGCAACTTCACCCATACGGAAGGCAGCGTGAGCCAACATCTTAGTACCGTTGATATCACCTGGTGCATAGATACCTGGAACAGAAGTTTCCATGTATTCGTTAACCTTGATACGACCACGGTCTAATTCAAACTCAACTTCTCCGATACCTTCAAGATCTGGAACACGACCGATTGAAAGAAGGGCTTTGTTTGCAATGATATCATCTTTTCCTTCAACCTTTGATACGAAGTTTGCCATCTTCTTCAATGATTTCTTGAGTTTAGTATCTGTCAAGATAGTCATACCTTTGCGTTCAAGGATCAAACGAAGGTTCTTAGATACTTCCGCATCCATTGCTGGAACAATACGGTCCATCATTTCGATAACAGTAACTTTTGAACCGAATGTCATGAAGGCTTGACCAAGTTCGATACCGACAACTCCCACCACCGATGATCACGAGGCTTTCTAGGGTACTTCATTCATTTTCAAGGATGTCATCACTAGTCATCACAAGAGATGATTCCATACCAGGAACGTTGATTTTGCTTACTTTTGAACCACCAGCAAGGATGATCTTCTTAGTTTCAAGCAATTCAGAACCATTTACCAAGACATTCTTATCTTTAGTAATAGTACCGATACCCTTTATGAACATCAACTCCATAGCTACGAAGAAGTCCTGCAACACCACCAACAAGTGTATTAACAACTTTAGATTTTGTTTCTAAAAAGTTTTGTCCATATCAACAGTGAAGTTAGGGATTTTCAATCACGATACCACGATTTGCTGCATGACCGATATTCTCGATAATTTCAGCGTTGTGAAGGTAAGTCTTAGTTGGGATACATCCACGGTTCAAGCAAGTTCCACCAAGTTCAGATTTCTCAACAAGAGCAACCTTACCACCTAATTGAGCTGCTTTAATGGCAGAAACATAACCAGCAGGTCCACCACCGATAACAACGATATCGTAAGCGTCATCGCTCTTACCATCATCGTTTGAGGCACTTGCTGCAGGTGCTGGGCTAGCTTCTGGTGCAGCTGCTCCAGCTGTTGGGATATTTTCCCCTTCTTCACCAAGATAACCGATAACTTCAGTAACAGGGACAGTCTCGCCGTCACCTTTTAGGATAGCGATCAAATAACCGTCTTCTTCTGCTTCCAATTCCATGCTGACTTTGTCAGTCATGATTTCCAAAAGGATTTCTCCTTCTTTTACAAATTCTCCGACTTTTTTATTCCATTGGACGATTTGTCCTTCTGTCATATCCACGCCGGCTTTTGGCATAATTACTTCTAAGGCCATATCTTACTTCCTCTATCTATATTTCTAAAACAAATATTTCTAAACCAACATTGAGATTGGGTTTTCAATTAAAAGCTTTTCAAGTCTTTCATAAACTTAGCACCAGCCATACCATCTACGACACGGTGGTCAATTGTCAATCCAAGACTCATAATTGGACGAATCACGATTTCACCATTTACTACAACTGGTTTCTCAATTGTTGAGCTAACCCCAAGGATTGCTGAGTTCGGTTGGTTGATGATAGGACCAAATGATTGAACACCAAACATCCCCAAGTTACTGATGGTGAAAGTTGAATTTTGCAATTCGCTAGGAGCTAGTTTTCCTTCCAAAGGTACGTCCAATAACGTCCTTTAAATGCAACTACCAACTCAGACAAAGCTCATTTTTTTCTGCATTATAGACAACTGGTGTCATCAAATCCATTATCCATACCAACTGCCATCGCAAGGTTGACATAGTTGTGAGTGATAATTGTCTTACCATCTTCAGTCAAAGAAGCGTTGATGTATGGATGTTTCATCAGTGTCTTAACAACCGCAAGTGAAAGCAGATCTGTAACAGTGATTTTCTTACCAGTTGCTTCCATAATCGGTTCAAGGACTTTCTTACGAAGGGCAAGCATTTCAGACATATCTACATCATAGTTAAGCGTGAAGGTTGGTGCAGTCAAGTATGAATCAACCATACGTTGAGCAATAACCTTACGCATAGGAGTCATCGGAATACGCTCGATTTCTCCATAAGGTGTTACGTTATCTGGAACTTCTTCCACTTTCTCAATTTGAGCAGGTGATTTAATCGTATCGTTTTCAATATTTTCAGGAAGAAAAGCTAAAAACATCCTTCTTCATAATCTTACCACGATGACCAGTTCCTTGGATTTCTTGCCAAGCAATATTATGCTCTAGTGCAATTCGTTTTTGCAGTGGTGAAATGCGAACCACGTTAGTGTCTTTATATGTTTCCACGTCTTCTTTGTGGACACGACCGTTTGCGCCTGAGCCAGAAATATCGTAGAGATTTATCCCTAAATCATCTGCTAATTTTCTAGCCGCAGGAGTCGCTCTTAGCTTATCATCAGCCATGACCTCTCCTATTCTATTATAAGATATTAAGGACGAAGAGGGCAATGAAAAAAATAGGAGATTGACGATGTGTTCCATGAACACAGGAAATCTATCTTTTTCGCAGACCTCCGTCCGAATTCAATATAAGATACTAAGGGCGTCAAAAGTCACAGTGAAAATAGGAAACTTGACGAAGAAACTTTGGTTTCTAGGAAAGTTTATCTTTTTCACACAGACTTTAGCCCGTGCTCTAATCTAAGATATCAAGGACGTAGTGAACTTTTCATCAATTAGATACAAAAGCTACTCGTCTGATTAAAGTTTGTTTACATAATTTATTTTATGTACTATTGTTTTGTTATGAGTTTTACGAATGCATCTTTGATGCTTTCAACTATTGGAATCATTGCATTTTTCAAGATTTTTGTGCGTAAGGCATCGGTACATCTTCCCTGCACAGCGGCGAATAGGTGCATCTAAATAATCGAATGCTTCTGATTCTGAGATAATAGCTGAAATTTCACCGATAAAACCACTTGTCTTGTGGGCATCGTTGACAAGAACTACTTTTCCAGTCTTCTTAACTGAGTTAATGATGATATCTTTATCAAGTGGAACCAAAGTACGTGGGATCACTACTTCTACTGAAATCCCTTCTTCAGCCAATTCTTCAGCTGCTTGCATGACACGACGAAGCATTTTACCGTATGTTACTACTGTTACATCAGTTCCTTCGCGTTTGATTTCTCCGACACCAAGTGGAATAGTATAGTCAGGATCTACTGGAACTTCACCTTTTTGGTTAAATTCTGATTTGTATTCAAGAATGATAACAGGGTTGTTGTCACGGATAGAAGACTTAGAAGCCCCTTTCATATCAGCTGGTGTACCTGGAGCTACAACCTTTCAATCCTGGGATATGAGTAAACCAAGATTCCAATGATTGTGAGTGTTGAGCTGCAGAACCTACTCCGTTACCAGCGGCACAGCGGATTGTAATAGGCACTTGACCTTTACCACCAAACATGTAACGAGTTTTAGCTGCTTGGTTGACGATATTATCCATGGCAATAACTGAAAAGTCCATGAAAGTCATATCAACGATTGGACGAAGTCCTGTCATAGCAGCACCAGCAGCTGCACCTGAAATTGCAGCTTCAGAGATTGGACAGTCACGAACACGTTCTGGACCAAATTCTTCAAGCATACCTACTGAAGTACCGAAAGTCTCCACCGAAAACTCCGACATCTTCACCCATCAAAAGCACATTTTCATCACGACGCATTTCCTCAGACATTGCAAGGATAATGGTATCGCGGAAAGACATTAATTTAGTTTCCATATTTTCTCTACTTCTCCTTAGTCTGCGTAAATATCTTCAAAATGCTGATTCTAGTGGAGGAATGGACTTTCTTCTGCAAATTTAACAGATGCTTCCACTGCTTCCTTAACTTGTGCTTGAATTTCTTCAAGTTCCTCTGCACTTACAATCTTGTTCTCAACAAAGGTACTTGCGAAGATTTTTCGATTGGATCTTTTTGTTTCCACTCTTCTACTTCTTCACGTGTACGATATTTACCTGGGTCTGAAGATGAGTGACCAAGCCAACGGTAGGTTACACTCTCAATCAAGACAGGACCTTTACCAGAACGAACATGGTCCACTGCTTTTTTAAAATCCTTCGTAGACATCGATTACATTGTTACCATCTTCGATAAACATTCCAGGAATACCGTAAGCTGCACTACGCTCATGGATATGCTTGACATTAGTCATTTTCTTAATATCTGCTGAGATTCCATAACCGTTATTGATACAGTAGAAAAATTACCGGAAGATTCCAGATTGAAGCCATATTAACAGCTTCGTGGAATACACCTTCGTTTAGTCGCTCCATCACCAAAAGAAGCAGACAACGATTTTACCAGTGTTTTTCATTTTGTTGAGTAAGGGCTGCACCTACTGCGATTCCCCATACCACCACCTACAATACCGTTGGCACCAAGGTTACCTGCATCAAGGTCGGCGATGTGCATAGATCCACCTTTACCTTTACAAGTTCCAGTATACTTTACCAAGGATTTCAGCCATCATACCATTAAGGTCGATTCCTTTAGCAATAGCTTGTCCGTGACCACGGTGGTTCGATGTTATGAGGTCATCTTCGTTTAGAGCTAACATAGCCCTCAACGTTTGGCAGCTTCCTCACCAACAGAAAAGTGCGTCATACCTGGCACTTTTACCTTTTTACTAATTGAGCAATTTTTAAATCCATACGACGAATTTCTTCCATCTTACGGAACATCTCAAGCAAAAGATTTTTTTATCTAAAGTTGACATAATCTTGCCTTTCTAAGTTTAAATTTCTTATAGTTCTATTTTACTTTATAGGTTAATTAGTGTCAAAAAAATTATGCTGACAATTTTTCACAATATAAAAAGAAAAAGTCAGTAAAATCAAGACTTTTTCTTTATATAAAATCAAAATTTCACAAACTGTTTTTTTCATCATTTTTTCAACAAATTATTTGAATCTTTTCATAATAACTTGTAAACGCCACTGATAAAGAATTCCACTTACCATTAAACTAATGATAAGAGCAATCCAATAGGAGTACGCACCTAAACTAGTCGAATAATCTAAGATATACCCAAGTGGAATCCCTACACCCCAGTATCCAAGAAGACCAAGACAAAAAGGAACAATCGTATCCTTGTAACCTCTTAAAATCCTTGCAAAAGGCGCCGCAAAGGTATCAGCTAGTGGAAAAAAACAAACTATAGGTCATAAAAGAAGCTGTCAGTTGAATGAACTCTGGATCTTGACCATAGAGACTAGCAACATTTTTCACGATAGATATAAAGGAAAACTAAGTGTCAAAATCGCAAATACCATAGCTGTTAAACGTCCAATATGTATGTATTGCTTTAGCATCGTTTAAACGTTTAGCCCCTACTTCATGAGAAACAACAATAGCCATAGCAGTCTGAAATACTCATAGGAAAAGCATACATGAGATTTGGAAAAGTTCATGGCAGACTGATGACTGGCGATGATCAGAGATGAAAACTTTTGCCATAATCAAACCGACTACTGAAAAATGGCTACTTCAGCAAAAGACAGTTCCACCAATTGGTAGACCAAGATGAATAGCTTCTTTTGATTTTTTCTATTCGTAAGAGCATTGGTACTTCTAGATGATATTCCTTAAGCTTTTTATGCTTTAACAAGACTAAGATGAAATCAATAACAAAGCCCAGTAGGCAAAGTGAGGTACCAAGACCTGCACCTGCACTCCAAGTTCAGGTACTCCAAATGCTCCATAAATCAATACATAGTTGAAACCACTATTAAAAGGAAGCAAGAGAAGCATGAGATACATAGATAATTTTGTTAATCCGAGTGTATCAAGTAGAGAACGTATCACACTGAAAAAGTAAGAGCGGGATAATACCAATAGCTAGTAGCCATAAATAACGGGTTGCTACACTTGCTACAGCTGTCTCTAATCCCATATATCCCAAAATAACTGGTGCTAAAAAGAAGACCAAGCCAAAAAGAATACGATAGATAAGGCTAAAAGCCAGATAAATAAATTGATAAAAATCTGAAGCAACCTCTTTCTTCTGTCCTTGGCCCAAATGGTGTCCGATAATAGGTACCAAGGCTGATACAATCCCTGTCAGAAAAGGTGAAAAAAAGGATTCCATAAACTTGTAGCTATGGAAACTCCTGCCAGATCCAGTGTATTATACTGACCCGTCATTGTTGTATCAACAAAGGAAGCCGAATAATTAGCAAATTGGTAAATCAATATCGGAAAGAATATTTTTTTAAAAATAAGATGATTTTATCTTTAATAGTTTTCTGTTGTATGCATACCTACTCTTTCTACTCCTTTTCATCCAAGCCAAAAAGCTTTTAAGCCGTATTTTTTCAAGCTAATGGGTGGATTACTAGCTTTTGATGTCGTGTGCCAACAATTACAGAGTGTCGCAATAATAGCTCTAACCAAGCCACCATTATCATAGTCTACGGCGTGGTCAGCTTTTTCCTTGGTTTCATATTGAAGTTTTAGCTACGGTTGGCAGCAGGACAAAACACTCCGTGGCAAAGCCTTTTCGTTTTTCTATCTCTAAGTTTACGAAAAATAATTCATCCTCAAGCTCCTAATCTGCTTGATAAACGATTTGGCCCTTACAGATAGTGTATTTTGACCTGCCCTTTTTAAACTGTTTCACCGATAAATGGTGAATTAGATGCTTTAGAAGCAAAATGTGATCCTACGATACGGTCTGCCCTTATCATCAAAAATGGTAATATCAGCTGGACCATTTTCAGCTAAATATACCTGCTTCAAAAATTATACAGTTTTGCTGGATTAACTGTCATTTTTTTCTAGCAATTCCATTAAAGGTCAAATTCACCAGCTTCAACCAAGTAGGTTAAACCAAGTGACAAAGGAAGTTTCCAAACCTGTCATACCTGATGGTGCTTTTAGTAATATCCTCAACATTCTTTTCGTCAGCGTGGTGAGGCGCGTGATCGGTAGCAATCACTGAGATAACTCCTGATTTTAGACCTTCAATAACAGCGCGACGGTCTGACTCTAGGCGAAGTGGAGGATTCATCTTTGCATTACTTCCCTTAGTCAAAAGAAGAGCTTCTGTCTTAGAAAAATGCTGCGGTGCTACTTCTGCTGTTACCTGAGCACCTAAACCTTGAGCAAACTCGACAACTTTGACACTCTCTTCTTTAGACAAGTGCTGAATGTGGACATGGGCTTTGGTTGCATAGGAAATCATAACATCACGTGCAATCATAGCATACTCAGCAACTCCTGTTGCTCCACATATATGGAAGTGTTCTTTAGCAATATTTTCATTAAAACCTAGCGTACCATTCAGACCAGGATCTTCTTCGTGCAGACTGATAAAGGTGTTTAACTTTTTAGCCTCTTCCATGGCTTCCTTGACAACTTTACTACTTTCAAGTGGAATCCCGTCATCAGAAAAACCAACTGCACCAGCTTCTAAAAAGAGACTTTAAAAGTCTGTTAAGTCTTTGACCATTAAAAGTTCTTGGTAATCGTTGCTACAGATTTAACGTTGATCTTTTTCCTTTGCCGCAGATTGAAGAACTTCCTGCAAAGTCTCAACATCTGAGATGGTTGGATTGGTATTAGCCATCATGACAACTGTCGTAAAGCCACCTGCAGCAGCCGCTAGCGCACCTGTATGAATGTCTTCTTTATGAGTTTGACCAGGTTCACGGAAATGAACATGGATATCCACCAAACCGGGCGCAACTACAAGACCAGTAGCATCTATGACCTCTGACATCTTTTCTCACTGATTTGAGGGTGCAATTTTGACAATTTTTCCCATCTTCAACCAAGACATCACACACTTGATCCAAACCAGACTTTGGGATCCATTACACGACCATTTTGATTACTAACATCACTTTACTCCTTTATTCGTAGAAATCCACTTGGGTATCCAATAATTTATCACCATCATAGACAAATTTAGCTGAAAAGAATGGTTTATCTTCTAAAAGCCACTCGACAAAGGTGTGGTCCCCTTCCCAAGTCGGCTTTGCTCAAAACCTCATCATAAGGAACCCATTCTAAGGTCCCTTCATTACAGTCAATCAATTCTCCTTCAAATTCTGTCACCTTAAAGACGTAGGTGTACCAGTCCAAGTCAGGAGTAAACTCTGGAAAGGTGATGACTCCTTTTAGAACTGGTTTTGCTTTTAAGACCTGTTTCTTCTAAAAATTTCACGAGCAGCACATTCTTGTGGAGTTTCCCCGCGCTCAATCTTTCCACCAACTCCAATCCATTTACCTTCATGGACATCATTAGGCTTTTTATTGCGATGAAGCATGAGCAGTTCTTTTCCGTTATCAATGTAGCAAATTGTCGCTAACTGAGGCATATTCTCTCCTTATCTAAGCCAATCAATCGGCTCTTGTCCTGTCTCTGTTAAGAATGCATTGGCCTTGGAAAAAGGCTTGGAACCCCAAAATCCTCTGTAAACGGAAAGGGGACTCGGGTGGGCTGATTCGATAATCAAATGCTTAGGATTGGTCACCAATGATTTTTTCTTGCGTGCATAGGCACCCCAAAGAACAAAAACTACGGGTCTATCTAAATTATTGACAACCTTAATCACAGCATCCGTGAAAAGGTTCCCATATCTGACCAGCATGACCATTTGGCCTGTCCAGCAGGAACCGTCAAAGCAAGCATTTGAAACACAAGACACCCTGCTCGGCCCAAGTAGTCAAATCATGTGAAGTTCTGAACTCAATATCATCTGCAAGTTCTTTCAAGATATTTTGCAAAGAAGGAGGTGCTGGAATAGAATCTGGAACCGAAAAACTTAAGCCCTGAGCCTGACCTGGTCCATGATAGGGATCTTGACCCAGAATAACCACTTTAACCTCTTCCAGAGGAGTTGTTATAAGAGCCTGAAAAACCTTTTCTTTAGGAGGATATACAGTTCCTTGAGCATAAACCTGCTCCATAAAGTGATTGATTTTCCCAAAATAACCTTCAGGTAATTGCTCTTTAATCAAAGCATGCCAAGATGAGTGTTCCATCTTTTTCTCCTTTACCGTATCCATCTAAAAGCACGTTTTAATTCATTCGTACCATTTTTAAAAAAGCATAAACCATGTGCAAGTATGATTTTATCCGGTTTCCAGTTTAACATACGGGAAAAGGAAACCTTTGCTTCCCTTTGTCTTCCTAAAAAAGTCATCCGATAATCGATAGGAGTTTGACCATCAGGGGATGTTACACGAGCTAAACGATAGAATCTTTCTTCGGATTGGACTAGCTATCTTTTCCGGTTCAAAGTTCTCTATGAGGTCTGTTACAATTAGTGTTTTAGTTGATTTATGAAAAAACACCACCTCTTCAATGACTGAACTTCCCTTAAAAATGAGTTGATCAATCTCATCAGACCATAAGTCAGGAGCCTTATCTGTTAAGGGAGCATCAAATACAACCTTGACTTTCTGACTTTTCGCTCTCTCTTCTACTCCTGGACTAGACCATGCTTGCGCATGAGGATATCTGTTTCCAATCTGCAAATATAGGCGTAGTGAATCTTATTTGGTGAAATCAGGTAAGCGACTTTGCCCAAAGCATCCAGTTCAGTAAACAGTTTCTCATTTGGCGCAATCGGAGAATGAATCCAAAGTTTGCCATCATTTAACTTAATCACCGTCATACGTGTCTGAAAAGGAAGTTTGAAGATCTTCATGTCCATTTGAATCAAATCACCATCTACTATCCAGATATTTTGATCAACTTCCTTTAGTGAATACAACGGTTCATAAAGAGAAAGATTCTGGCCTAGACATCATTTACTACTCCTTCGTTAATACTGCCTCTATTATAGCAAAAAAAGTGGCTATCTAAACCACTTTTTAAAAGTATCTATTGAGATTTGAGAAGTTTTATAGAGAATTTATACTAAAGAGCCTTTATTCAACACCTTTTCTCGTATTAGAAAGGATAAATTCTTTGTCGATTTCATCAATAATCAATTCTGTTCGAGTATTATAGTTTTTCATCAAATCTTTTATTCAATTCCTTTACAACGCTTATCTTAAACTCATCACTTGATTTTTGTTTATAGTAATCAAATCCTCCAGAAGCCACGCTACAGCAGCTCCCCCAATCTGAAAGATAGCCTATAATTTCAAAAACACGATCATTGTATTTTTCAAATTTTTTTAGTTGCTGTACTTTTTAAATAACCTGAAATACAATTTACAAAAGAGTAGTAATACTTAGAGTCACGAAATGAATTGTATTCGTGCACTATGAAAACTCGGATCGAGAATTCGTGCTGATCGCACATCTTCCATAGTGGGTTTTCTGGTCATTTTAATATCAGTCTGCAGATAAGCATAATAGGTTTCCTTATCAAAGAAAGCTCCATCTACTGCTATCAAAGCACCGTACATGCCATCTTCATACTGAAAACACCATCACAGCACCGTTCCTATATTTGCTTTCTACAGGAACAGGCGGAGCAATTCTCTTTTTGGGATTTTTCTTTTTATACTAATTTTTTCAAAAAACTTTTCTAGATTTTCACTTCTTTTTCTAAAAATTTCACTATCTGCACCCTCAATTCTTTGGGCAAGTTCTAAATCCTCTTTGTTGAGAATGATTTCTTTAATTTCAAGCAAGAATTCGTCATCTAATTGCCCAACTTCCCATAAACAGTGTGCTAAGGCGAACAAGACATCATACATATCGTCATCGTATAAATCCGATGTCAAGTCATTTTTGATTGTATTTTGCATCTTCTCCTCGATTGTATCTCTCAAAAAATTCTTCTTTAATATCTAAGAGTATCATTTCCAAAAATCGTTGCATCCCATGTTCCCATAATTTCAAGACTCCTATCTACTTTTTAAACAGTTCTAAATATTTTTGTAAAGTTATGCAAAGAACCTATTATTCAGAATGAATCAGAAAGTATAACTAATCTATTTCAAAAAAACTATCATGATCTCTTTCAAATCTTTTTCCTTGCAGGACTTTTTCAAATATCTTGTAAATCTATACTAACAACAAACTAGATTAAATCTCCCTTAGCTAGACCCAAGGGAGATTGGTAGGACTACGCTAGCACATCCTTAAGATTAAATTTTGGAGATCACTCAATAAAGAAACTATTTAACAATCATATAATGAGCATCTCTTTATTTTATATTTTTCTAGATTAATAATCGTTTGATTTTTTTATCAGTAATATCATATTTTACCAGAGAATCATTGAATAAAAAAATAATAGATGTTGTCTTTAAATGTAAAAATACGGTGCAGTATATTGTTCTGTACTAAAAGCCTTCCAGATGAATAATATCTTTTTCTAAATTGTCTAGATTGACTGTAGTAAAGGAAAAATTCGCCATTATACAATCCCTCATTCTCTATAATCAATTGATTATTTTTTTAGCATCATAGTGAATATTTGTTGGATACTTTTTCAGGAATATCGATATAATTCTTGTTTTGACTCTTTAAATCAAAAACCAATAATTTATTTCCGGACTTATATTCTCCATCAGAATTACGCCCACTAAGTGCTTCCACAATATACAAGACATCATCTACATTAACCATTCTCATATATGCTGATGTTTCGTCAAGATTATATTTTTCGACGATGTTGAAACTCTTTATCCATTTTTCCAAATTTCTGCATTAGGAACTTGAGTAGATAAATCCAATGTGGTTACAAGTAAGTATAAATAATCATCTACAATAACAAACTGTTGACTGGCATTTCAGCTGACCATCATTTTTCACGGTAACATTAGTGACAACCTCTAAATTATTATCATATTTATAAAATTCAATTCTATCTGTAAAGACAGCTGTTGCATATAAATAATCCCCATCTGTTATGGAAGCATAGGCATCATTTCCTTCTGCTAATTTAAATGTTTCACTTAAATTTTCCTTATTAATTCTAGATACATATCGTTTTAGAGCCGGCGTATCTTTTGTTTTTGCAGTTGAATAGGATCCTGCTTCCGAAAAAAACTTTCTGCCCAATAGATATATTTTTTTCTTTTCTAGATATATTACCCTTGAACTCATTTAAATCATAATCATCAAAGACAGCTATTTTATCGCTATCCCAGATAGCCATTTTATAATCATCTACTGAATTTAACTTATTTGACTGACAGGCACTTAGACAAATAAGGCAGAAACAAGCACTTATTAACATCAACATGAAGTTTATGGTTCTTTTATTACTTTTTCAATATCATACTGATTTGCTCCTATATAGCTTTTTATACCAATTTAAGACGTTCAAACAGATGTATAGATAATTTATTGACTAGTTTAGATGCTTTTTTTCAATACCTGCTTGATTAACTGTACTACCAATTTGATATCCATATACAACTTAACGATAGATGACAATCACAATATTCTTGTCATTATATCCTAGTATGATTTATTATATCAAAAAAATAAAAACGTTTTCAAAAAAGCAAAAATTTCTTGCACTTCATGCTCCAGCTTTTTCTAGAATCTTTTTATATTTTGTGATTTTAAAGGAGCTCAAGCAATCAAGCAGAGCCTGATAAGAGTCGACTTTCATAAGTTGGCTGAGCTATGGGTCTTATTTTTCCAGATGATGAGGATTGTACCAGATGGTATCGATGCCAGCATTATTTCCACCTTGAATATCAGCTGACAAAGAATCACCAATCATAAGGGTCATGATTTTTTTATCAAAAGTTAGGGATACGGGCTCCAATTTTTCATAGAAATTCAGCATCTGGTTTTTTTGGGTATGAAGTTGTTCTGATATAAAAATTTCCTTGAAAAATGGTGCAAATACCAGATTGCTTCAAACGCCCTGTCTGAATATAGGTGATTCCATTTGTCGCAGCATAGAGCTCATAGCCCTGACTTATCAATTTTTCTTAATAAATCTTCGACACCTGGGAAAGTCTGACCTTGTTTTAGATAGGAAAAAAACTGGTAGCGCTCTGCTAAGTAGGAACCCATCTTTTTCAATGCCAAAGTGAGCAAAACAATTTTTGCAAAAACGTGTATTGATCAATTCTGATTTTTGTAATCTTTTTCTGTTCCAAATCCTTCCAAAGAGCCTTGTTCATAGGTACATAGTAATCTTTATAGGCTTGGATATCCTCTACTCCTTCTTCTTTCTAAGAGTTGCGATCAGAGCTATATCCTCAGCAGCATCAAAAATCAAGTAAGGTATGGTCAAGGTCGAATAATAGATATTTGTATTTCAAATCTATAAATATCCTTTCTGACATTATGGTAAAAGATAAATAGTCATTGAAAAAGATTGGGAGCACTCTATAGACTGCGTATACTATGGTCCCAACAGATCTATGGGATCTAAGCGATCAGAGAATTCTCTTTTTAATCGTTTTTCCTACTTTTAAAAGCTCCTTTTATGGAAAAAGGAGCTATCTTGTCATTTATTGGTGTACAGCTTGGGCTGCTGTGATAAGAGTAAGTTTGAAGACGTCGTCTGAGTTACATCCACGAGAAAGGTCATTAACTGGTTTGTTCAAACCTTGCAATACTGGACCAACCGCTGCAAATCCACCGAGACGTTCTGCCATCTTGTAACCGATATTTCCTGCTTCAATACCTGGGAAGATAAAGACGTTTGCTTGTCCAGCAACCTTGCTTCCTGGTGCTTTAAGAGCAGCTGTTTCTGGAACGAAGGCAGCATCAAATTGCAATTCCCCATCAATTTCAAGGTCAGGACGAAGATCATGAGCAATCTTAGTTGCTTCAACAACTTTATCTACGCTTTCACCAAAACCAGAACCTTTAGTTGAATAGCTTAGCATCGCAATTTTTGGTTCGATACCGAACATCTTAGCTGTGATAGCAGAGTTAATCGCAATTTCTGCCAAAGCTTCAGCATCAGGATTGATATTGATGGCACAGTCACCAAATAGGTAACGCTCAGTGCCACGAACCATAAGGAAGGCACCTGAAGTACGACTAACATTTGGACGTGTTTTAATGATTTGAAGGGCTGGACGAACAGTTGCCGCAGTAGAGTGAATAGCTCCTGAAACCATTCCATCTACCAAGCCCATGTATACCAACATAACACCAAAATAGTTCACGTCTTTAACCAAGATTTCGCGAGCTTCTTCTTCAGTCATTTTTCCTTTACGACGTTCTACAAGTGATGCTACCATGTCTTCAAATTGAGGGTAATGTGCAGGATCGATTACTTCATAACCATCCATGATTCCTTCGATTTCAAGATAGATTTTAATTTTGTCAGGGTTTCCTAGCAGGACAGGGATAACATCTGTTTCTTTTACGATGCGTTTTGTAGCTTGAAGAATACGTGGTTCTTCACCTTCAGGCAAAACAATACGTGCATTTTTACCAACTAGGTTGGCTTTTTAAACTTTCAAAAACTTCCATGAGTTTTTACTCTTTTTAGATAAATTATTATTTGATAACTGAGTTATAAGATTCTTAAAAATCATCCGGCAGTGGACTTTCCATCTCCAACTGCTCTTCAAGAAAAAGGATGATAAAACGATAAGTAATGGCAATGCAGAGCTTGACGCTCTATGCCATGTTTAAGACTACCACCATAGAGGTCATCGCCAAGCAAAGGGAAACCTATATGAGAGAAATGGACACGAATCTGGTGGGTCCTTCCCGTATGTAGGTGAATATCAACAAGATGAACTTTGCCATAAGACTCCACTATACGATAGGAGGTATGAGCATATTTACCACCTTTTGCCACTCGTCTAGTGATAATGGAATCTTCATCTCGAGCAATCGGTGCAATGATTTCGCCTTGCGGCTCCAGAAACCCATCTCCTTTGACTAGAGCAAAATAACGCTTTTCAATAGCTTTCTTCTGCAACTGCTTGTCTAGTCTAGCATGGGCATACCCGTGTTTAGCAAAAAGCATGAGGCCCGAAGTATCTCGATCTAGTCTAGTTACAATGTGGACCTGTTGATTTTCGTAGTCCTGATTCACATAATAGCCCTTGATAAAGTTAGCGATGGTATTGGAATGATTGACACTAGGAATCGAGGCCACACCAAAGGGTTTGTTTAAAATCAAGAAATGGTCATCTTCAAACAGAATATCCAGTGGATAATCAATGGCTTCTAGTGTCTCGAAACCTTCCTCAGGAGGAATGTCGATGACAACCACATCCCCAATATCTAAGAGATAGGTTGCATTTTGTGGATGACCGTTTGCGAATATCTCCCACCTCGAAACTTGATTTTGGCAAGTAAACCTTTCGAGACTTCGTGTTTTTTTTAAAAAGGTCTTTACCTTGACATGTTCGTCAGCAATAAATTCAAACCTCATTCATCCACCTCACCAATAAAGGCATCCTTGACACGATTCCAAAAACTAGTATGGCTTGGTGTTGCGACAAAGTGGATCTTTGTGGTGATCTATTTGGTATTCTATTCTTTCAATATTACGGTAAGAATAAATACTATTGTCAACCGAAATCGTATGATAATCATTGCGTGTTGGTATCAATTCTATCTTATCCTTCTTAGGCACAATGATAGACGAACCTAAAGGTTCTGGAGACACGATTATTGAGACTCGCAATTTCTGTCAATTGAAGGGCCTCAATGGTAGGATGCAAAACAGCTCCACCTAGAGATTTATTATAAGCTGTACTCCCGGTTGGCGTCGATACCGTCAGGCCATCTCCTCTAAAACGTTCAAATGGTACTTGGTTAATGATAATATCGACAACCATAGTCCTATCAGCTCTACGAATGCTAGCCTCATTCAAAGCTCGGAAAAATCTTCACTTCACCCGTTTTCCAAAAAAATACCTTTTTACATTTAAAAGTCGGATAAGACACACGAGCTCCAGTATCCAACTGTAAATTAGTAAGCAATTGGTCCAGTTCAAAATCACGGTAATCCGTATAGAAACCTAAATGACCCGTGTGAACACCAACGAAGCGAACCTTATCCAGCTGGTCTTCATACTTGTGAAAAGCAGACAAAAGCATCCCATCCCCACCTATGGAAATCACGATATCGGGATGTTTTTGTCATTTAATATAAAGTTATTCTTTTTTTAAGTCGATCTCTTAATTCATATAAGACTCTTTGACTTTGAGGTTTGCGATTAGCGATTAGATCAATTCGTTTACCTGTATTCTTCATCGAGTATCGTCACTATTACCTACCCCGTCATTTAACTTTCTATGCAATGGATCAAAGAGTGCCTGTGCTTCCTGGATATCATCACGAATTTTACTCATTTCTTCATCCAATTGGTGGGATATCCTTGCTGTGATTTCCAGACGTTTCTTAATTTCTTCTGGAAAATCCCCTTGATATTTATAATTGAGAGAATGCTCGATGGTAGCCCAGAAATTCATAGCCAAGGTACGAATCTGAATCTCCACCAGAATCGTTCTTGCCCCATTGATCGTATCAACTGTATACTCAATAATCAAATGGTAAGAACGATAGCCTGAAGCCTTTCGATGAGTAATGTAGTCACGTTCTTGTACCACTCTCATGTCTTGCCTCTTACGAAGGATGGCAACAACCTCGCTCACGTCATCTACAAATTGAACCATGACGCGTAAACCTGCAATATCTTGCAAGTCCTGTTCCAACGTATCGTATCCAATCCCTCGACGAGCCATTTTTCTTTTATACTTTCGATCGGTTTGACTCGACCAGTTACAAACTCAATTGGAGAATGTTTATTTTGTTTGCGGTATTGTTTTCGAATACCTCGGAGTTTTATCTTCAGCTCTCCGACAGCCTGAATGTAAGGATCTAAAAATTCTTCCCATTCTGTAATCATATATCTTTTTCATCCAATTCTCTATACACTTCGATTTATCTAGCTTTTTGATTTTCTAGGAAAAATCTTATACAATAAATACAATGCTTATTATACCATACAATCGCTTTCAAAGATAAGGAAAAAGTAAAAAATGAAACATTTAGAAATTGAAATGAAAAACACTTCTAAACAAGGATGAATATCAAAAAGATTGCAGGAGCACTTTTTCAGGAGTCACACCTATTACACAAAAAATTACTACCTAGACACGCCTGATTTTTTTACCTTCGCTAACATAAAAATTGCTATGCGCATTCGTACTTTTTGAAAAATAGCGCTGAATTGACCATAAAAAATCCCACAAAAAGTTGGAAATATGGAGTACAATCAAGATCTCAGCCTTGAGGAAGCAAACCATTGTCTCAAAGAATGTAAACTTCCACAAGGAATGATTCTTGACGAATTGACTAGCCGTGGACTTTCAACCAGTGGCTGGGTAGTTTCTAGGTTGCCTAACTACTGTTCGTTACGAAAAAGCAAACTCCTATCGGACTCATGGCTCTTGATCAAAGCCAATACTTTGATATTGTTGACTATGAGCTTGAATTAGAAGTAGAAGATGGTAAGCAAAGGTAGTCTTGATTTCCAAGAATTTTTACAAGTCAATGAAATCCATTACAAAAAAAGCTCCTTCGAAAATTGGTTCGTTTTTATAGAAAATATGAAAAAAATACTGAAATAATCTTCTTTTTTTGATAAAATAAAAGGGATGAAAAAAATAATAGAATCTGTTTGTAGAGAGCATTTATCACTAAAAAGTGTTTTACTACAGCGATTCACTTAGTTTTAAAGAGGACGGTTTATCGATGTCAGATACAAAAAAACATGAAACTTTTCGCACTATCTTCCAACCAGGAAATTGCTCAAAGAATCGCAGATGCTGCAGGTGTTCCACTTGGAAAAAGTATCTTCACGCCAATTTTCAGATGGTGAAATCCAAGTTAACATTGAAGAAAGTGTTCGTGGATATGATGTTTATATCATCCAATCAACTAGTTATCCAGTAAATAACCACTTGATGGAACTCTTGATTATGGTTGATGCTTGTGTTCGTGCTAGTGCTAATACCATTAACGTTGTACTTCCATACTTCGGCTACGCTCGCCAAGACCGTATCGCTTCTTCTCGCGAACCACTTACTGCAAAACTGGTTGCAAATATGTTGGTAAAAGCCGGAGTTAGTCGTGTATTGACTCTTGATCTTCATGCCGTTCAGGTTCAAGGTTTCTTTGACATTCCTGTAGATAACCTCTATACTATCCCACTTTTTGCAAAACATTACTGCGATAAAGGTTTGACTGGTTCAGATGTGGTTGTTGTTAGTCCTAAAAACTCTGGTGTAAAACGTGCTCGTAGTCTTGCAGAATATCTTGATGCTCCAATTGCCATCATTGATTATGCACAAGATGATTCTGAACGCAGTCAAGGTTACATTATCGGTGATGTTGAAGGTAAAGAAAGGCAATCTTGATCGATGACATTCTGAACACTGGCCGTCACCTTCTCTGAAGCTGCTAAAATCTTTGGAGCGCGACGGAGCAACTGAAATCTATGCAGTTTCAAGTCATGGACTATTCGTTAACGGGTGCTGCAGAGTTGTTGGATGCAACAAATATCAAAGGAAATCTTGGTTACAGATTCTGTATTGACAGAAAGTAGAAAAACCTAAAAACGTGCAATACATCACTGCTAGCGAATTGATTGGTGATGCTATGGTTCGTATTCATGAAAGAAAACCAGTTAGTCCACTATTTAAATAGAAATTAGGTGAGTTTTTGATTTATTTGGATAATGCTGCAACGACTCCGATGTCTTCAGTAGCTATCTCAGCAATGACTCAAGTCATGCAAGAAACTTATGGCAACCCTTCTAGTATTCATGGACATGGGCGCCAAGCAGGTAAACTATTACGAGAAGCTCGTCAAGAACTAGCAAGTTTACTAGGAACAAAGCCACAACATATATTCTTTACCACTGGTGGTACTGAAAGCAATAATACTGCTATCATCGGCTACTGCCTTCGCCATCAAAATCGTGGAAAGCACATTATCACTACTGCGATTGAGCACCATGCTGTTCTAGAACCCATCAAATACTTGGTTGAAAATTTCGGTTTTGAAGTGACTATTTTACAGCCTGAACATCAAGAAATCACTGCAGACCAGGTCAAAAATGCACTGCGTGAAGATACCATTCTTGTTTCTACTATGTTTGCCAAACAATGAAACTGGTACACTGTTACCTATTGCTGAAATTGGTGAGGTTCTAAAAAAATCATCCAGCCGTCTATCATGTCGATGCAGTTCAGGCAGTCGGTAAATTAGAGATACTTCCCGAAAGAAATTGGGAATTGATTTTCTCAGTGCTTCTGCACACAAATTTTATGGTCCAAAAGGAGTTGGTTTTTCTCTATGCTGCATCTACAGATTTTTGATTCCTACCTTCATGGTGGTGATCAAGAGCAGAAAAAAGAGCAGGAACAGAAAAATCTTCCTGCCATTGTAGGGAATGGTAGCAGCTCTAAAGGATGATCTTGAAAAACCAAGCACAAAAACTTTAAAAAGGTTCAAAAACTAAAAGACACATTCTTAAATGAAATGGCTGGGACAGACTATTACCTCAATCAAGGGAAAAACCAGCTACCTTATGTCCTTAATATTGGATTCCCAGGTCAACGTAATGATCTACTACTCCTTCGTCTAGATCTTGAAGGTATTTCTATTTCAACTGGCTCTGCTTGTACTGCAGGTGTCGTTCAGGTTAGTCATGTTCTTCAGGCTTTCTACGGTGAAGACTCTCCTCGCTTACACGAATCCGTTCGCGTCAGCATTTCACCTCAAAATACAGAGCAAGAAATAATCACTCTCGCACAAACTCTAAAAAGAAATCATTGGAGGTTAACTCAATGGCATTCGAAAAAACCATTAGTCTTAAAAATTGCCGTTATGATTACACACTTAGCCCAACCGTCAAAAAGTTCACTCTAAAAGATAACACTTTTTTTGAAACTAAGGTTGGTAACTATGAACTAACGCGTCTTCTTGAAAAAGTTCCAAATAGTGGGGAAGGTTTCCAACTTAAGATTATCATCAACAAAGACTTAACAGGTGCAAAAATCAACATCACTGATAAATTTGGTCTTCGTTTAGTCGATATCTTTAAGTCAGAAGAAACTCATATCCACCAAGAGAAATTTTACTTCTTGATGGATAGTCTTGTTGAACGTGATGTCTTTACTAAAAGCGAAAGATAGAAGGCAATCATGTTTCGATTAACTTACAAAGACACCTATCAAGTCGATCGCGTTTTAGAATACGAAGATTATGAAGCACTCATGCTATCACTTTCAGGCTGTGTGACTCTTCCAGATACTACTGTCATTACTTCTCTGACCTATAATGGAAAAGAAATCTATCAGGGGCTTCTGGGAGATCTCTATCGTTTTCTATCTCACTATGATTTTACGAAGATAAGCTAAGATTTTTTTCTTAGTTTTTTTCTTATTTTTGTTGATTTTTTTCACAATCTTTCTATAAAAATAGTATTTAGAAAGGTTGTGATTTTGTGAAAGAAAAACAGTCTGCTATTCCAAAAAGCAACAGCAAAGAGACTTTCTCTTTATTATCGTATCTTTAAAAGATTTCATGCAGAAAAAGATTGAAAGAGCCAAACTCAAAACAAATTGCCGAGGCGATTGGAATTGATTCTGCTACTGTTCGACGAGACTTCTCCTACTTTGGTGAACTTGGTCGTCGTGGTTTTGGCTACGATGTCAGCTAATGACCTTTTTGCTGATCTTCTAAATGATAATTCTATTACAAATGTTATGCTTGGTGGGTATTGGTAATATGGGACATGCCCTACTTCACTACCGTTTCCATGAACGAAACAAAATGAAAAATCATTATGGCTTTTGATTTGGATGATCATCCTGAGGTTGGGACACAAACTCCTGATGGAATTCCCAATTTATGGAATTTCCCAAATCAAAGGATAAAATAAAGAATGCAGATGTAAAAACTGCAATCCTAACTGTTCCTAGTGTCAAATCACAAGAAGTAGCTAATCTCTTGGTTGAAGCAGGTATCAAAAGGGATTTCTAAGCTTTTCACCCTGTTCATCTCCAACTACCGAAAAGATGTGGTAGCTCAGTATGTAGATTTAACTAGTGAATTGCAAACTCTCCTCTATTTCATGCGAAAAAGAGGATTAGAAAGCGAAAAGCATTTATGAAAAAACCAGTTATTGGGATTACAGGAAACGAAAAAGCTCATCCTGATGATGAGCTGATGATGAGCTATGCATGCAAAGGCTTTTGTTGAAGGAGTCAAAGAAGCTGGAGGAATTCCCATTATCCTACCAATTGGTGATGAAGAAATGGCTCAGTACTACATGTTCGATGTGATAAACTCATTCTAACAGGTGGGACAAAATGTCGATCCAAAGTTTCTACGATGAAGCCTAGACCATTGATAGTGATGACTACCACCTTCAAAGAGATATCTTTTTGAGTTAGCTCTGATAAAAGAAGCTATCAAACAGAAGAGCCATTTTTTTCTGTTTGTCGAGGGCACTCAACTCTTTAATGTGGCTATGGGAGGAACTCTGTATCAAGATATTGAAGACCACTGGCAGGATACTTCAGCCGAGTACTACAACTCAACGTTTGGTCAACAGAGCCCTGATACTATTCTTCGAGAAATCTATGGAGAAATCTCCCATATCAACTCTTTCCACCACCAGAGCATTAAGGACTTGGCTCCAAATCTCAAGGTTATCGCTCATGATCCCTAAAGATGGACATTATCGAGGCTGTTACAGACAACTGATGGATTTCCTTTCTCGGTGTTCAATGGCATCCTGAGAGTTTCTCTTTGAAAAATCGTCCCAAAGATAAAACACTTTTTCGACTATGTCGTCAATGAATTGTAAAACCTGATCATACAGGTTTTTTTACATCAGATCCGTCTTCTCACGGTAACTAAAATAATCGGAATGTGAAACAATGAGATGGTCCAATAAGACCAAACCCATTAATTCGCAGGCTTCTTTAACAAGTTTCGTAACATGGTCATCATTTCTACTAGGCATAACAGCACCAGATGGATGATTATGAACAAGAATCACGGATGTAGCCATATGCTTTAAGGCATAGTGAAGAATTTCTCTTGGTTCCGCAATACTTCTAGTAGCAGATCCAATAAAAATGGTTTGCTGATGAATAATTTGATTTTGTGTATTCAGATAGAGCGCCACTAGGTGCTCTTGTTTTTATCTCCCAATTCTAGCTTGCATCTTTTTAGCCAGTCTTTGACTACTAAGAATGCTCTCTGCCTCAATAGTTTCATGTTTGTGTATACGACTTCCAAGCTCAATCATCGCTTGCAACTCAATAGCTTTTACTCTCCCGATTCCTGATAAACTCTGCAGTTCTTGCAAGGTCATTTTTTTTAACTCAGTTAAACTGTTCAATTGAGACAATACTTTTCTGTGCAATTTCAAAAAAACAGTCGATTGACGAGTTCCTGTTCGTAATAAAATGGCTAGTAATTCCTGATTGCTCAAACTCTACTCCTTCTGTCACCAAGCCGTTCTCTTGGCAAGAGCGAATCTTCTTGAAAATGAAAATACTATATAAAAATCCTCCTCACTTTATTATTCGTGAGAAGGATGCTTAATTCGATAAAAACTAGTTATTTTTAGATTTTTTCAAGCGCTAGTCGTAAATCTTCAATCAAATCGTCAACATTTTCAAGACCGATTGAGAGACGAATTTGATTTTTTAGTTACTCCTGCTGCTTCTAGATCTGAGTCTGACAACTGAGCATGTGTTGTAGTTGCGGATGAACTACCAATGATTTTAGCATCTGCTACATTAGCTAAGTTTGAAAAAGATTTCCAAGTTGTCAATCACTTTACGTGCTTCTGCTTCTCCACCTTTAACGTGGAAGGTAAAGATTGAACCAACACCTTTTGGTAAGTATTTTTCAGCCAAGGCATGGTAAGGACTATCTGGAAGTTTTGGATAGTTGACCTTTTCAACCTTTGGATGGTTCACAAGGAAATCAACGATTTTCTCAGCATTTTGAACATGACGTTCAACACGAAGAGAAAGTGTTTCAAGACCTTGTAAAGAGCAAGAATGAGTTAAATGGTGATAGCGCAGCTCCCATATCGCGAAGCAATTGAACACGAGCAGCGACGATAAAGGCAGCAGCACCAACATCACGAGTATAACTGATATTGTGGTAGCTTGGATCTTCTTCGACTAATTGAGGGAATTTCCCTGAAGCAGCCCAGTCAAATTTGCCGCTATCAACGATGACACCACCAATTGTTGTACCGTGACCACCGATAAACTTAGTTGCAGAGTGAACTGCAATATCAACACCGTGAGAAAAGACATTGATAAGATATGGTGTTGCAAAAGTATTGTCATGCGACCAAAGGAATCTGGTGATTATGAGCAATTTCAGCGATTTTTTCAATATCTGGAATATTGATAACTGGATTACCCAAGGTTTCAATCAAAACAAGTTTGGTATTATCTTTAATCGCTGCTTCTACTTCTTCTAGATTATCAATATCAACAAAAGTTGTGGTGATTCCATAGCGAGGAAGGGTTTCTTTCAAGAGGTTAAAAGTACCACCATAGATAGTTGAAGCTGCAACCACGTGGTCTCCTGCGTGGGCCAGTCCTAAAATTGTGTAGGTAATAGCTGCCATACCTGATGCAGTAGCAAGTGCACCTACACCACCTTCCAGTGCTGCGATACGCTCTTCAAAGGCTGAAGTTGTTGGGTTAGTGATACGGGTGTAAATATTACCAGCTTTTTGAAGGGCAAAAAAGTTCTGCACCTTCTTGTGTATCTTCAAATACAAAAGATGTTGTTTGGTAAATTGGAACAGCACGAGACTTGGTAGTAGAATCTACCACTTGACCTGCATGCAATTGCAGAGTTTCAAATTTAAATTCACGAGTCATATTTAGACCTCCAAAGATTTCATTAGGTTTAATTGTATCACCTATCTCAGCTAGGTTACAAATACAACTTTGTTATATATTGGCATAAGAAATAGCTATGCCTGATTGATAAAAATAGCAATCTTTTCATTAGAATTGTAGAACTTTTTTTCAGATAGTTTAAAAATGTTTGTTTTCACTTCTCTATACTTTATAATGAGATATGAAGGAGAAGACTATGTCAGAAAATAAACATGAAATAGATACAAACTTTGCTGGTCGTTTAAATATCCTACGTGCTGGAGTTCTTGGAGCCAATGACGGGATTATTTCCATCGCAGATGTTGTTATCGGGGTTGCCAGTGCAACCAGCAATATCTGGATTATCTTTCTCTCAGGATTAGCCGCAATTCTTGCTGGTGCCTTTCTCTATGGCTGGTGGCGAGTATGTATCCGTATCTACTCAAAAAGACACAGAGGAAGCCGCTGTAGCCCGCGAACAATTGCTTTTGGATAAAGATATGGAAGCTGCTAAAAAATCACTCTACGCAGCTTATCTTCAAAATGGTGAGTGTGAAACATCAGCCCAACTCTTAACCAATAAAGCATTTCTTAAAAATCCTCTCAAAGCCTTAGTTGAGGAAAAGTACGGAATCGAGTATGAGGAATTCACCAATCCCTGGCATGCTGCTGCATCTAGCTTTATTGCCTTCGTACTTGGTAGCCTGCCACCAATGCTTTCGATTATTATTTTCCCAAGCGAATACAGAATTCCTGCCACTGTCTTTATCGTAGCGATTTCTCTATTAGTTACCGGCTACACCAGTGCCAAACTCGGGAAAGCCCCAACAAAAACAGCCATGATCCGTAACCTCTGTATCGGTTTGTTGACCATGGGAGTTACCTATCTATTTGGACAGTTGTTTAGCATTTAAAAAAGATACCGCTCGGTATCTTTTTGCTATCAAAAATATAGACAGTTAATTTGATTTACCAAAACCAACCTTCGTCATCATTGATAGGCTGGGCTTCTTTGATCTTGCGTGGGCCTGTTCCATACATTTCAGCTTCGATATCTTCTTTTGTTGGTAGGATCGAAGCTAGGATAATGTAGATAATAATTCCGAGTCCAAAGTTTGCGATTGTAAAGATTGCAAAAAGGAAACGTACAAGGGTTACATCAAGATTCCATTTATCAGATAGACCTGCAAGAACACCTGATATCATGCGATTTCGTCTCATTTTATAAAATTTTGTATTCATAATTTATTCCTCTTTCGGATTTCTTAATCTTAGTATAGCACTAAGCTAAATTTACTACATCAGTCCTTAGGCCGATTTAACAAGAGGAGCTTTCACGACAAAGACCACAACGATAGCGCTTGGTATCAATTTTTTTCGCTTTCGTTTGATAGATTTGCTGACAAGACTGACATGCATAGACTAAACTTGGCTTTTGATTGGAACTTAACAAGGGAGGAACAAAGCGGAGCCGTCTACCTCTTTTAAAAAGTTGCTTAAAGGCTAAATCCTTATGCTGATAGCCTTTACCTTCGAAATACAGATGATAATGGCAGAGCTCATGACGAACAATTTTACGAAAAGACCTCTAAACCAAGTTCTTGATAAACCTTAGGATTGAAATCCAAATGACCATCCTTAGGGAAAAATCGCCCACCTGTCGACCGTAGACGAGTATTCCACTGAGCTTGATGTTTGAAAGGTTTTTCCAAAAATCTTCTAAAGAGACCTGTTTAACGTAATCAGTTAGATTCATTTGGTGCAAGAAGCGACAGATTCACTTTTTCTCGGTCAGCATCGATTTTCTTAACCCAAACAGTAACCAAATCGCCAACCGAAACTACTTGACTCGGATGTTTGATAAATTTCTTACTCATGTGAGAGATATGAATGAGACCGTCCTCATGGATACCGATATCAACAAAGGCACCGAAGTCAACGACGTTGCGCACAACTCCCTCAAGCTTTTGGCCAACTTGTAAGTCTTTGATATCCAAGACATCCTGACGAAGGACTGGAGCATCAAAGGAATCACGGAAATCACGTCCTGGTTTGAGAAGGTCAGCGATAATATCTTTAAGTGTTTCTTGACCGAGTTCTAGCTCTTGAGCCATTTCTTTGATTGAAACAGATTTGAGTTTTGCTTGCGCTTCTTCATTTAGGTCTTTTATATCCAAGCGTTTGAAGAGTTCCTTGACCGCAGTATAGTTTTCAGGGTGAACTCCTGTATTGTCAAGGATATTAGAACTTTCAGGAATACGAAGGAAACCTGCAGCCTGCTCAAATGCCTTAGCACCTAGGCGAGGAACTTTTCTTGATTTGGGCGCGTGAAGTTATTTTACCTTCTTCCTCACGATACTTAACAATGTTTTCTGAAATCGTTTTGTTAAGTCCCGCGACATGTGAAAGCAAGGCTGGACTAGCTGTATTGATATTTACACCAACTTGGTTAACAACTGTATCCACAACGAAATCAAGACTTTCAGATAGTTTTTTCTGGCTAACATCGTGCTGGTACTGGCCGACACCTATGGATTTGGGATCAATTTTAACCAATTCAGCAAGTGGGTCTTGCAAGCGACGTGCAATAGAAATAGCAGAACGTTTTTCAACAGTTAACTCTGGAAACTCCTGACGGGCAAGTTCACTAGCAGAGTAGACAGATGCACCGCTCTCATTAACAATGACATAGCTAATTTCTGGAAAATCCTTGAGCACTTCGGCGACAAAAGCTTCACTCTCACGACTGGCAGTCCCATTTCCGATAGCGATGATTTCAACACCATATTGGCCAATCAAATCTGCCAAATCTTTCTTTGCTTCTTCAATCTGACGAGCTGAAGCTGGTTTTACTGGGTAAATAACTTGTGTCGTCAACATTTTACCAGTCGCATCTACGACCGCAAGCTTGGCACCTGTACGAAAGGCCGGGTCAAATCCAAGAACCACGCGCCCTTTAAGAGGTGCTACCAGAAGAAGATTACGAAGGTTTTCCGAGAAGAGTTGAATAGCTCCTTCTTCTGCCTTCTCAGTTAGTTCGGTACGAATACGGCGCTCAATAGCTGGCAATACTTTTTTCTTAACAGATTGCTGAATAACTTCGTTAATATAGGCGTTCTTAACTTTGAAACGAGCAGCAAAGAAGGCAAGAATACGGTCCGTCGCATGTTCAAAACCGACCTTCAAGACACCTAGCTTCTCCCCACGATTGAGGGCCAAGGTACGATAACCCTGCATATTTCCAACTGTCTCTGAAAAATCATAATAAATCTGAAAAACCTGCTTTTCATCTAGAGTTTCGTCTTTAAGTTGAGATGTAATCTTAGAATGTCTAAGAACTTCTTGATAGGTCATCGAACGCAAGTTAACATCCTCAGAAAGAGCTTCAACCAAGATGTCCACTGCCCCCTGCTAAAGCTTCTTGCGAGTTTTCGAAAAATCCTTCACAGACAAATGTTTTCTGCTTCAGTTTTCTAGATCAGAAACATTTTGTAAAATTAAAGCGAGCAAGAGGAAAAAGTCCAGCCTCACGCGCAATCAGTTGCCTTGGTCCGACGTTTTTTTCCTTATAGGGAAGATAGAGTTCTTCAACGTCTGCGAGTTTTTCAGCTGCTAGGATAGCTTCTTCCAATTCCTTGGTTAGCTTGCCTTGGTCTTGAATCTTAGCTAAGACTGCTTCCTTACGGTCATTGAGGTTGGTTAGACTTTTATCAAGGTCAATAATAGCCTTTAATAGCCACCTCATCTAAAGCTTCCAGTCATGTCCTTTCCGATAACGAGCGATAAAAGGGAATGGTAGCTCCTTCAGCTGTCAAAAGACAAAGACAGTATCAATCTGCTTTTAAGCTTACACCCAATCTTGGGAAATTTTTTTCATATTTTTTTATCCATGAAACTATTATACCATAAGGAAGAAAAGCTTGTTTTTCATTAATTTGTTGCTTTATGCAACTTTATAAAGATACAGAACTAAGTTCGTTTTAAAAATCCAACTTTTTCTTAGAAATAATAGTATAATAGTGTAACTAAAAGAATCGAGGTATGCCCTATGGCTGTTAAATTTACAAAAACTGATGACTTAGATAAAGATGTTCGAAGAATTCGCCAAACTTCCAGATTTGAAGCAAGTAACATTTCCAGATGATAAAGAAAAGAAAGGTAAGGTAGAAAAGAAAAAATAGATGATGATCTTTCAAAGTCTGCCTTCAAGTATTTTACAAGCTGGTGCTATCTTTTCTATCAATCATCATTGAAGCTCTACCCTTTGTCTTAATTGGTAGCATCATCTCTGGTTCCATTGAAGTTTATGTCACACCTGAGAAGGTTTATAAATTTCTCCCTAAAAATCGCTTGGGGAGAATCTTTTTTGGTACCTTCATTGGTTTTCTCTTTCCCTCTTGTGAGTGTGGAATCGTTCCGATCATCAATCGTTTCTTGGAAAAAAAGGTTCCAAGCTATACAGCGGTACCTTTTTTAGTAACGGCTCCTATCATCAATCCTATCGTACTTTTTGCAACCTATTCAGCTTTTGGTAATTCATTTAAAATGGTGTTACTACGTGCTTTGGGCGCCATTCTAGTTGCTACTATATTGGGTATCTTTCTTGGATTTTTCTGGGAGGAACCTATTCAAAAGGAAAATAGATTGGCTTGCCATGAGGATGATTTCTTCTCACTTGACTAAAAGTCAAAAAATCCTTCAGGTCTTTATCCAAGCTATTGATGAATTCTTTGATATGGGGCGTTACTTGGTCTTTGGCTGTCTTTTTGCCAGCATAGTCCAGGTCTATGTACCAACTCGGGTTCTGACATCTATCAGCGCAACACCACTACTTGCGATTGTTCTTCTGATGGTCTTATCTTTCCTACTATCCCTCTGTAGTGAAGCTGATGCCTTTATCGGATCTTCTCTTCTCTCTAGTTTTGGCTTTGCTCCAGTGCTTGCCTTTCTGGTTATAGGTCCCATGCTTGATGTCAAGAACCTACTCATGATGAAGAATTATCTTAAAACTCGATTTATTTGGCAATTCATGACAATTGTAACTCTTGTTGTTCTTGCCTATTCTTATCTAGTCGGGGTGATGCCATGATTCGATTTTTTATCTTATTTGGCTATTTTATCTTAACCCTTTATCTGCACCTATCAGGTAAGCTCAATCAGTATATAAACCTCCACTACTCATATCTGGCTTATATTACTATGTTTTTATCTTTGTTACTAGCCATTGTTCAAGCCTATATTTGCTTTAAGCGTTTGAAAGAACATAGTCACTTACATAGTTTTTCAGCCAAGCTTGCTAGTTTTGCCCTCTTAAGTTTGCCCTTGTTAGTTGGATTTACCTTTCCAACTGTCACTCTGGATTCACAAACAGTATCGGCAAAAGGATATAATTTCCCTTTGTCAGAAGGAACTGACAAGACAATCCAGGCAAAGAGAAGGAACTAGCAGTCAGTATCTCAAACCAGATACGAGCAGATTTTTATTCAAACACTGCTTATGAAAGATACTGTTCGGGAAAGAGTGCTGATAAATACTTAGCCCAATCAAGCATTGTCATCAAGGATGAGAATTACTTGGAAGTCATGGAGGTCATCTACGATTTTCCAAATGAATTTGAAGGTAAGGAAATCGAGTTTACTGGCTTTGTTTACAATGATCCCAAATTACACCAATAGTCAATTTGTCTTTCGTTTTGGTATCATGCACTGTATCGCTGATTCAGGAGTTTTTGGACTGTTGACTACAGGAAACACTAATCACTACGAAAATAATACTTGGGTGAGAGTCAAAGGTAAGGTTAGCAATCGCTATCACAAGGAACTCAACCAAGTCCTCCCAACCCTTGAAGTTCAATCCTTTGTAAAAGTCGATAAACCAGAGAATCCTTATGTTTATAAAGAATTTTAAAAAGTAGCCTGAGTGGGCTACTTTTTCTTGTTTAGTAAATTTTTAACTTCTCGGGCTCCGACCTGATCGCCTGCTTTTCCAAAAAGTTCGATAGCTTGTAAAAAATTCTCTTGCGATTTTTCTGAATTTTCAGCAGAATAAATCTCACCTAAACCTCTATAGGAACAGGCTTGAGCTATCAGATCATTTGTTTGTAATGCTTGCTTTAAGGACTGTTCCATATACATGATTGCTTTTGCTATTTCCCCTAGTTTTAATCGTAAATAACCTTGCTCATAATTATTGACAGAAGATTTGAGTGCATCCTCTGAAAAATAATCTTCAATAACTTCTCGCTCTTTATCGATATAGTTAAGAGCTGTTTGATAGTCATTCATTTCACGATAAACCATGGCTAACTGGTGATAGCCTATATGTTCATTTTCTTTATCTTGACTTGATATAGCTACTTCAAGATAGTTTTGATAAATCAGTAAAGCTTCTTTATAGTCTTTTTCAAAGAGCTTGATATAACCCATCAAATTGAGAAGGCTGTAATCCTTGCAAGTTTCTAACGAGAAAGTTTCTGAGACTAATTTCTTGGCCTCTTCAATCTTCCCCTCAAACAATAATTCCCAGGCTTGATTCATGCTTATTCTCCTCTAGCTTATGTTGTATAGAAATCAATCGACAAATCACTATCAGACTCGTATTTTTTCCAGGCTATACTGAAGCCATAATAGTCTTCAAATTCTGGATGCCAGTCATAATAAAGTGGGATACGGCTAAATTTTCTTGCAACTACTTCATCTTCAAATTCTGGAGACTCTCCTGCAGTAATTCCAAATTGAAGGCCATTCAGTTTCCCAGGTGTTTCCCCAAACATTTTCATCTGATAGAACGTCAATCCAACGAGAGGCGTCAATATCAAAATCTGCACATAACTCTAGTGTGAAGAATTTTCTATAGTTTACTTTGGCGGGCTTAATATAAAAGGCACCATCCACCTGATACTTTTTATCTCTGGCTTGTATTTGTGAGATTTTCATTGGAATAGGAACTCCATTTAACTCTAACCAAAAGTGTCCCAAGGGAGTTTTGATTGCACGGTAAATTTGTTTAGACTCTATTTTTACTTTTTTCGAGCAAGCATTTAGAATTCTCCCATGCTCAAGTATATTATTACAAACTATTTTTGAAGTCTCGGAATCAAAAATAGAATACCTACGGATGACCCTTTTTAACTTTTCAACGGGATAAGTGATATCTCTTGGGTAAGCATGATATTTCTGGACAACTAAAGCAGCTTTTTCAGTATTTTCCTTCCCGGTTGGAACAATCACACCATGCCCGACATGAATAGTTGGGTCGTCACAGATATAAGTATAACCATTTCCACCTTCTTGAAACTCAACAACTACAATATTTAACTCCTGATCAGGATCGAAAAGTGGTTCTGCTTTTGCGCTGGTCTGGCGCTCATAAAAAGTGAAACAATCTTTATTATCCTCTTCACCAAAGACCATAAAACTACCACAATTTGGGCATTTCCACATATAGAAGGAAGCCTCTGAAATGTCTTCATAGGAAATTGTATCATTACCATCTTTTTTATTCATGATTTCTACTAATAACTCATCCGAATAAACCGAATAAGCATTTGGATCAGGGGCTTTGTGGTCGTTCATTGCTTGACCACATCTACAAGTCCATTTTCCCATAATTAACCTCAGTCACGACTTAATTCTTCAAGGAAAAATTGATTGAGAGCTTTCCAGTCTTTCTTTTCCTCTGTAACACTTTGGACGTAGTCATCCAGCTCTTGGATATTTTTGATGATAAAGTCATGAATTGGCTCTATCGGCTCAATTTCCATACCTTCAGGTCCCTTTACCTTTATATCAAGCAATCTAGACACATGCTCTTTCATTTCATCAGGGAGGAGTTCTTTTGACCAAATCATCAAACAAAATCGGTGGAACAGAATGATATTTTTCAATCCAACGACAAGCTAAAATGGGACGAAGTGCATAGAAATACTTTTTAGGTTTGACCTTATCTCCTGAAAGATACTTATTCATTTGAGTTCTAGCAGTATTCAAGTAATGGTGGAGCATCTTTTTCTCAGAAAAATACTGACTAACAAGCGGACGGATACGGTCAATAAAGCCTTCGTCTTGCTGGTAAACGATTGGCGACTGTAACCACTCAAAGAGGGTTGGATTTGACTTATAAAGCAACTTTAAAGCCTTGTCCAAATCCCAGCCACTCACATCCCAAGTATCGTCAATTGGTAGTTCGATGACATCGCGATGATCGTTCAAGCTTAGATAAAAAAATCTTGCTTGTGCTTGTATACAAAACGCACATCAAAATCACTATCAGGAGACTCAAAGCCCCAAGCGCGACTACCAGACTCAATTGCCCACAAAACAGTAACATCATAATCACGCTCAATTTCTGCTAGTTTTTCAGGTACTAGCACATTCATTTCTTCTTGTGTTTGCATGGTAGTTCTATTTCTATATTCAAGCTACTTCTTCAGCTCGATTATTGATTAAGTCAATTGTTTGGACAATATTCCTCAATACTGGTATTTGATGTTGAAATAGTACTTGTACGGATCCATAAGATTTAAACGGTTCTTGTGTCAGCATTGACTTATCCATATAACCATTTTCAACGACATAATCGACAATCAATTTCACAAAAGAAATTTGCTTAGCATTAAGGCTTTCATCTGACAAGAACTTAGAAAACACTTGATTAGCGGCCTCTCTATTCAAACCAATAATCTCCCGTACCAATCTAGGAATAGCCTTGTTCTCATAGTGCTGCTGATAGTCAGTTTTACTTCCTAATTTTTCCCATAATAGAGTTTCTAATGCTAATAAATCTTGTAGGAGTCAACTTCTTGTTATGATACAATTTAGAAATTGCTTCCTCATCCAAATGAGCTTTCAAATAATGCTCAACTTTTTCGTTATAGGATCGAAGATCATTTACCTGCAAATAAGGAGTGGTTTCATATACAGTAGAAAGAATTCGATCTTCAAAATTGACATAATATACCTTTCGGCTCGTTTTATCTAAGAATTGCAATAAATCTCTTAGAGAAAGACGTATTTTTTCAAGTTCAGACAAGCTTACTTCCTCCCAAAATTCAGGTTCTTGAACTTTCCTGATAATTTCAGCCTGTGCAAAGACCTGAGGGATATTGCCAACAGAAGCAAGAGCCTGAGCAGTTTTCATAACTTGAGATATATGAATCCTTGATGGCTTAGAGATCAATTGTCCGACTTGAATTTCTAACATCCATAAATCAAAAGCGTCTCAGCCATTTCATTTTCTTTATCATCATCAAACATGAGAGGGAGATATGACTATGAAGTTGCTCGCATGAAATCGTTGTAAGATTTTGCCAATTTTCTAATTTCTTATAGGTATAAACCATATCTAAGACCATACGAACTCTAAAGTCTAACTCATTCAAGTCCTCTACATGACTATGAAGTTCTGAGACGAGTTGCTGACGATACTCTCTTGCAAATGGATCCTCTTGATAGTGAAGGTCTTGCAGTTCACGAATCAAGTCCACCTTGATATTAAACAAACGCTGTGCCAAGGGAACAATATGACGTCCATTTCCTTCTCTCGGATCTGCTTTGAAAGTATTCAAAGTTGTCACCATAATCAAATACCAAGAAGTTTTCCTTATCCTGATCAGGTCCAAACAAATCTTTACAGAGACGCGTTCCACGACCAATCATCTGCCAAAATTTTGTTTTTGAGCGAACTTTCTTGAAAAAGACTAAATTGACAACCTCTGGAACATCAATACCTGTATCCAACATGTCAACTGAAATTGCAATTTGAGGGTATTTCTCTTTGATTTTAAAATCATCAATCAAGGTCTGATAATGTTTAATACTGTAATCAATCACCTGAGCATAGTCGCTCCCCTTTTCAGGATATCGTTTATTAAAAATCTCTCTAATAAATTCAGCATGATGATGATTCTTTGCAAAGATGATAGTTTTTCCAATCTCATCACCCGAAGCCGTCTGAATCCCTCTCGTCATTAGTTCATCTAGAACAATCTCTACTGTACCTTTATTAAAAAAATAAAAGGAATTAAAAGCTCCAGCATCAATGTCTTTTTCTAGACTATCATCTTCAAATTGGCTATCAAAATATTCTTTATCTTCTTGGGATAGATCATCGTAATGAAGCCCATCTGTAGGTAATTCTAACTTGGTTTCAATCGAATGATAGGATACCAAGTAGCCATCCTCAACAGCCTTTTCAAGATCATAAGCATAGGTAGGAACACCATTTTCCAAGTTAAAAATCCATAAGTGTTTTTATCAAGGTCCTGACGAGGTGTGGCCGTTAAGCCTACGATTCTAGCATCAAAATAATCAAAAATGGTCTTGTATTTTTGATAAATAGAGCGGTGGGACTCGTCAATAATGATGAGATCAAAATGACCAACAGTGAAAGGACGTTGAATGACTTCTTCCTGATCACTAATAGCTCCGATCATGGTCGGATAAGTAGAAAACACCATACGACTTGATCGTGCCCCAGCTTTATCCTCTAAAAAGTTACAAACCGAAAGATCTGGAAGTAATTTCCTAAATGAATCATAGGCTTGTTTTACAAGAGATGTTCGGTCAGCTAGAAAGAGAACATTTTTGACCCAATTATGACGTGATAGGATATCAACAAGAGAGACTGCTGTTCGAGTTTTCCCAGAACCAGTTGCCATTACCAAAAGAGCTTGTCTTCGATTGTTAGAAAAAGCCTCACAAACACTTGCAATCGCATGTTTCTGGTAATATCGGCCAGAGATATCGTCTCTGATTTTACTAGAAATATCCTCCAGTGGTTTTTGCAAATGTCGTCTGTCCATCAATAATTGCAATTCTTCTTGAGAATAGAATCCTGCGACCTGGCGACGATTTACACCATCAAGAATGTAGTGCTTGAGGCCATTTGTAATAAAACAAATCGGTTGGTAACCTATTTTTTCCTCTAGCGCATTAGCATATTCCTTGACTTGTACCTCACCGACTTCTGGATTAACTGCAGCCTTTTTAGCTTCAATAATTGCTAAAATCTTTCCATTTTTACCATAAAGAACGTAATCACAATAACCTGTTCCTGAGCCGTGTTTCAGTCCATTAACAGCGACTTCAACTCGACAATTTTCTTCAAATGTCCAACCCGCTAATCGTAAATCAATGTCAATAAAAGAGTTTTCTCGTCTCAGCCTCAGATAACTGATCGATATGAAAGGAAACCTCTTGCCGTTGAGCAGCAGTTTCACGTTTTTCTGTATAATTTCTCTTGAACTTCCAAGGACTGTACAGCCATTTGTTCATGAAAGTCAGGCATAACAGGTAAACTGTCTTGCAGTTCCACCATGGCTTGTGGTGTTTCTCTTTTCTTGACATTCTCTGAAATTGGCAATAACTTCTCGTCAAAAAAACGTTCCACAAACTCATTGCTGTAGCAGTAATCAATAAAGTTTACGAACTGGTACAAATGATGTAAGGCTAAAATCGCTTCACGTTCCTTGATCTCCCCACCATGAGCAGCATGATTGCCCCAGCGTATCAAGAGAACCATCTGACTATGAAGCTCTGGATCTACGATTTCTCTAAAGTCATCATCCCAAACTAATGAAGACAAGGTAGCACGATAAGGGGCTTCCAAATAAGAATCATGGCTATAAATCCAATGAACAGCCTGTTCCAAGGCACGACGCGCCATGAAAGCTGTCGCTACAGTGGATGTCCCAATCATATTCTCAGCTTCTATACAGGGCCTCGAAAAAGATTCATACTCCTTATTATTCAAAAGAAAATCAAAATTTCCCATTTTTCTCTCACTTTGACTAAATAGATAGCTATATTATACTAGATTTTAAGCTATTTCTCCACAGTTTTATAGCCATCTGACAAGCAAATTGTGATTTGTCAACCTGAGCCACAAAGTCTGCGAACTCGTTTTGGAGGGAAAGAGGGGGAGAGGGAATCTATTTTTCCAAGTTCCGATGCAGTTATTGCCATTTTTACTCCACTACCTTTTTGACTTAATCTTTTTCTATATCCATATAATCACTTAGCATAAATTTAAAGAAAATTGGATTATACTTAGAATTATCTAATCGAATTTTCATAATGGAAGGATGCATAATACCCAGAGGGGCATTATTGGGTACTTGAAAAAATTTCTCCGATTGTTCCTCTACAACTGACTATTATATCTCCACCATAAATTGAAAAACCTCTTTAACTCTTTATATTTTTTCATCAACATATCTAGTTTCTAAATTCATCGTTATAGCATGTTTTTGTTCATATACCATGCAATATGCTTTTTTTCTTTTGAAACAAAAATAATCATTTTTAAAGAACTACCAAAAGGGCCAATAAACATTTCTTTTACAGAATTATTTAATCTTTCTACATCAAACTCGAAATATCTCCAAACATCTCGTTAAATCGGGATTTTACAAGGTTTGAGAGTTCTATGAGTTGCTGATTACGTAGAGTAATTATTTGATTTATTTTAGTTAAATTATTACAAATTTCTTGCTGAATACTATTTTTCAACAATAGGGACCTCTATATTTTTAAGTACGTTAAATTAATATTATTCTGAGCTACTCCTCTACTATCGTTTTTACTCTATTTTTAATAGAAAGAAGGAAAAAATAAAGATATTCTTTAATACTTTTTCAGACTTTAAATGTAAACTCGCTATAGCCTGATTTGTTGCAGCATCAATATCTAATATAGCTACTTCACCAATAGTAGCAAAAAATAGTATACAATATCAGTACCTCTTGAAAAATAATTTTTGCAGAGGAAAACCGCAATCCTAAATCTGTAATATGTTCTTCAACTTTAGAGATGTATTTTTGAGTTTATATCTTTTATTTTTACCCAAGGTATATTACCTTGAACCCAAAATTCTTGCTTATTTCTTGAAGGAGTTCCTCCTGCTTGTATCTCACAAATTTCACCTAGTTTCACTTTCTTCACGCAACCACCTCCTCGAAATATCGGGATTTGCACTTAAGAGATGAATTTCTGATGAGAATGTTTGACATTACTTTGGTTGACCATAGCATAGGCTAAGGTTGTGTCAATTTTGCTGTGACCTAGCAGTTTTTGGACTTGTTCGATAGGCATACCCTTATCAATTGCCTTTGTTGCTAGTGTTCTTCTAAATTTATGTGGGTGGACCTTTTGGATTCCAAGCTTTTGACCTAACTTTCTTAATCGAATCTCAACACCAGCTATTCCGAGTCTCTGAGCTTTTCCAAGCAAGGTAACAAAAAGAGCTGGATGATTATCTTCTGCTTTTTGATATAGTTTTTAAAATGGATTTTTCGTACGAGCATCAAAAATAAAACAGGTCTTTCCTTTTTTACCTTTCCCAAATACAACACATTCACGATTTTCAAAGTCAATATCTGAGCGATTCAGTTGAACAAGTTCTCCCACGCGCATTCCTGTTGAAGCTAGTAGATCGATCATTGATTGCTAAATCCCTTAAGTTTTCACAATTGTCTCGCATGATTTCAAGATGTTCATCAGTATAAGTTTCTTTCACAGTTTGTTCGGTCTTAATCTTTTTAATTCGTCGAATAGGATTTTTGATGATATATTCCTCCTGCTCAAGCCAAGCAAAAAACGAAGACAGGATGCGTCGGATATTGTCCAAATTTGCTTTACTGCAATCTTTTTCTGACTGATACTGTGCTAGATAACTTCTCAAATCATCTGTTGTCAGTTGTGTTACAGACTGCTTTATGCTTGTAAATAAGTTTTCAATGGTTCTTTGATAATAACGAATGGTTTTTGCACTACACCCCTCCACCTGTTTAGCAGTAATAAACAAGGCTAACAAGGAATTATTCGTATACTTCTGTTGATTTACACCATTCACTAAATGGCGCTCTAAACTCTCCCGCAATGCTAGTATAGTCAATTGAAACAAGAACAAGACAAAAGAGCCTCGAAAAAAGTACTACAACTTGGCAATACCTTTTTGAGATGCTTTTTGATATGAGCCCATGTTTTCTCAATAGGATTGTACTCAGGTGAGTAGGGAGGAAGTGGTAAAAGTTTATGCCCAAATTCTTCACATAAGAGCTCTAGCTTACCCATTCTATGGAATCTTGCATTATCCATAATAATAACTGATGGTGTGTTTAATGTTGGTAAGAGAAACTTCTGAAACCAAGCTTCAAAAAAGTCGCTCGTCATCGTCTCTTCGTAAGTCATTGGAGCGATTAACTCACCATTTGTTAGCCCTGCAACCAAAGAAATCCTCTGATATCTTCTTCCAGATATTTTACCTCTTATTAACTGACCTTTTAATGAGCGACCATATTCTCGATAAAAATAAGTATCGAATCCTGTTTCATCAATATAAACAGGTGCTAAGTGCTTTAAACTATTAAAATTTTTAAGAAATAAAGCTACTTTTTCTGGGTCTTGTTCATAGTAGGTGTGATTCTTTTTTTTCGAGTGTACCCCATAGCTTTGAGAGCATAGTGGATAGTAGTTGGATGACAGCCAAATTCAGAAGCTATTTCAGTCAAATAAGCGTCTGGATTGTCAGTAAGATAGTTTTTAAGTCTATCTCTATCAACCTTTCTTGGTTTTGTTCCTTTTACTTGATGGTTTAGCTCTCCTGTTTTTTCCTCTTTTAGCTTTAACCAGCCATAAATGGTATTACGTGAGATTTGGAAAATGTGTGATGCTTCTGTTATACTACCTGTTCGCTCACAATAAGAGAGAACTTTTTTACGAAAATCTATTGAATATGCCATAAGAAGATTATACCACATTATGTACTGTTTTAGGTTCATTTTACTATAATTGTGCATTGTTTAAAAAGGGGTAGCATTTCTTGAATGATGATTGTCACTTTTTGTTTCCATATATTCTCACTTTCATTATTTCAATAAAAAGAGACAATATTAGTTTTCTGAATTACAGAATTCTAATACTGTCTGTTTATCTATTTTTTACTTATAGGATTTAAATATCCAAGCTTAAATTTGGCCATTAGCTCTAAATGAATGTTCTGAGATCCATTTGGTGTAGCTAGCTAACCTTTCATCTGTTAAGGATTCTACTGCGATAGTTACACACATATCGACCGCTTCTTCAACCGTTACAGAAAAAAACGATATCCATTCAACTGTAGAAATTTCACCAAAACGAAGAAAGCAGTTCGTTTATTAGCGTTGGCAAAAACATGCTTCTTGATCAATTGGACAAATAGTATCGTTGCCTTATCAAAAATTGTTGGATAAAGAGGTTTACCGAAGACAAATTGTTCTGGTAAATTGACAATCATATTTAAGGCAGAAGGACTCAACCGTTTGAATTTTTCATTAGGTGAATACCGTTGAATTGCTAAAGAATTGATTTTTTCAATTTGCCTTTCTGTTAGATAGACTGTCATTTTTCCACCAAAGCTTTGAAAACATCATCGTATTCGTCAAAAATTTTGTCCAAATTTAAGTCAAAGGCATCATCAGATACATAAGAAAATCTGATGGCCAGACTCTTCGGGAGTAAAGATACTCACCACTTGGTAACAATTTTCGCTTCGTATTTTTACACCACTTGGAATATTGAATTGCTTGGAATGGTGATGGTGATTGAATCTCCTTGTTTTCTTGTTTTTACTACCATCTCGATTTCCTCCTTTGAAGTATTATAACAAATAATTACCGTAATTACAATGACAGAATATCAGCCAAAATACTCCTGCATGAGAGATTTCTTCAAGGTTTCCAGTTCTTCTAGTGATTTTTGAATTGCCAATTGTGATTTGTTCACCTGAGCCACAAAGTCTCGCGAACTCGTTTTGGAGGGAAAGAGGGGGAGGGATGGAAATATTTTTAATCATCGATAAGTTAAAAATTTTTTGACGTACGCCTCTTTGTTGATTCAATAGCATGGATCGTAAATTTTGAATTACATAATAAAACATATATAGTATTCGTGATTTTATCATCTAATTTTTATGCAAGCAATAGCTTGATTACAAGACATTACTTTAGTATTGATTGACGATTTTTAAACCCGCAGTATCATACATACCTAGTAATAAGCTCCCTTTTTCAATTATTTTTGCAGAACTACACTCAATTGCCTTTTTCTGAAATTTTTTTCAAAAGAATCTTTCAATGTATTTATGTTCTAGTTCTCTGATGTAATCCAGGAATATTTCCTCTAAAAATTTCTTCTTCATTTCTTTTAGGAGTTCCACCGCTTTTTCCATATTCCAAATTCCTTCAAAGCATGTTTATCCCAACCTATTTTCATTCAAAACAGGATCCCCAAACATCTCATTAAATCGGGATTTGACGAGCTCGTTATATTTTTGAATTTGATCTTTCTTTTTGTAATCAATTTTTGAATATCAGATATTTTTTGATATACTAATCTGCGTATGATAATCTGGGTAACTTTAACCTCGATTTTTCTAAAGATGATTTTGTTAACTTCCCCTCTAGTTGAACCTGTGATATATGATGTTAAATCTAAATAGTCAAGATTGAGCTTGATATAATTAATATCAACACCTGTTTTCATTTTTAGTACATGAGCATGATTATTTACCCAGCACTTTTCATTCATTACATAAGTACACTCTTCATCTTTACCCCAACTTCCACCGTCTTCAGCAATACAAAGAATTTCTTCATTTTTCGTCAAAAATATATTCATCTATAAAAATCAATAATATTATTTGCACACAATATGGATATTTTTGTTAAAGATTTTTCTATTCGTTGAAGATTATTAAGTGGTTTTTCGACGATTATCAATATTAATTGTCACTTCCAACTTCACTTTTTTTCATACATGCATCTCCCTACTTTAGTAATTCTTCTAACTCTGCTAAGCCAGCTTGAATTTCTTTTTCTAGATCATTGATTTTCTTTAAAATGACTTCTGTTGGTTCATACTCAACTTTTTCATACTCGATTTCTTTGTATTTATTGATGGATAGTTCAAAATCATTTTTCCTTAATCTCATCAACTGGAACAAAGAAGGACTGGTCTGTTCTCTGCGATCTGCTTCTTTCTCTAATTGATGGAATCGTTGAATAATATCTGGAATATCATTGTTCTCGATAGGTTGTCGTTTATCATCTAAGCTCAGACCGTCTGCTTTCATATCGTAAAACCAAACCTTATCCGTCCCACCATTTCCAGTCTTAGTGAAGATAAGGATAGCGGTTGAAACTCCAGCATAAGGCTTGAAAACACCACTCGGCATCGAAATAACTGTATCTAGTTTATGATGCTCAACGATTTCCTGACGAATTCCTTTATGAGCTTTTTAGAGGAGCCAAATAGGACACCGTCCGGTACAATAACAGCTACGTCCACCTGGCTTCAAAGTGCAAGAAAAGGGCAAGGAAAAGCAACTCTGTTTTCTTAGTCTTAATCGTAGCCAACAAATCTCCAGAGGTTGAATCATAATCAAGAGATCCTTTGAAAGGTGGATTGGCTAAAACTAGAGTATATTTATCAGCTTCTTCGTTATCTTGAGAAAGCGAGTCTAGATAGCTAATTTGTGGATTCTCAACCCCATGGAGCATCATGTTCATAGCACCAAGTCTCAACATTGTCGTATCCGTATCATTCCCATGAAACATAGTATTGTGGAAATGCTTTTTACACTGTCAATATTTGTTTGCCACTCTTCTTTCTTCGGTCTAGGTAGCGACTTGCAGAAACCAAAAATCCCGCAGACCCCATAGCAGGATCTGAAATAATATCCTAATTGTCGGTTGCATTAGCTCAACCATCATATCAATGATATGACGTGGAGTACGAAATTGACCATTTGCCCTGCCTGAGATAATTTTTGACAATAGATACTCGTAAATGTCACCAATATCTTTTTATATCCGTAGGTAACTCATCCAGAGCAGCTATCGCCTTTTGTATGGTAGCAGGTTTATTGATTTGAAAAATAGCATCCCTCATATAACGTGAAAAAGCTGTATCGTCAGTATCCCCTTCAGATTCTTAATAAATGGAAAAATCTCTTGTGACATCAAGCGATAAACTTCTGACGCATCTCCTAAGTTCTTAAAGGTTGACCAACGATATTCAGGTTTATCCTTTGGGAAAAATTCCTCATAGGGAATACCTAGAAATTCAGCATCATTTTTCTCGTCCAAGTTCAACTCTGTCCAAATCCTTCATGAAATAAAAGATAAGTCAATTGCTCAATGTTGGTCAAAGGATCTGCATTTCCTCTGTCCATAACATTTCCAAAAGCTGATCAATCTTATTCTTTAATTCGCCTGTAATCATATTTTTACCTCTCAAAATGTTTCAATTTTAAAAAACTGTCATTTAAAATTTTAAAACTCTTATACCCCATTTTATCAGAATCCTAGGACATTATCAAAAAAATTATTATAGTATCTACAGAAAAAAGCCTCATGATAGGCTTTTTCTTAAACTATTTATTCACATCGCGCTACTTGGGCAGCTAGTTCAAAATCAGTCATCAAATAATTTTTCATCTAGACAGATAAGACTATAATATTCATTCCAAAATAGGGAGTCACTGTTATTTTGACAATATCTTTCTCAGCATCAAGGATATCCTTGATAATATTGGCCACATGATCACCATCTCTATAGCGACCAACTACCTCATTGTAAATGTCATACCCTTGATCACTGTCAATGATTTTAACGCCATCAATAGCCATTCACAACTCCTAGGTTCAACCGCCATGAAATTACTAAATTTAAAACCTTATTTAATCTTATGCTTGTTCATTTTCTCTGAAACATATCTGCAAGAATTTACGCAATTTCTGAGCTTCCTTTTCAGAAGTTGGCCTTCTTGTTCAGCAACGGCATACAACTCCGATACTCAGGAGATTCTCTTATTAGTACGTGTAATGGCATGTTTTCTAACAAAAATGGAATCTGTTTAATCATATCTTGAGGAATTAAGGCGATAATCTTATCAGCTGTTTCCTTATCGTTCAGCTTAGAGAAAGTTAGTCCCTTTTTAATCATTTCTTGTTCTTTTTCTGTAAAATCTTTAATATCCATTGTGTCTCCTTTATGACTATTTTTTATTTTACTACTATTATACTATTTTTAATTGCTGAACGAAAAACTTTATAAAACATTTCTTTCCCAAAACGGAATCTGTTGTAACAGGTGTTTTTCAGCAGTTCTTGCTTTGCGCTATAAAAGTCTCGTAGATCAGCTCAAAAATCGCTTTTTATCAATTTTTACAACTCTTAATGTATGTTCATCCATGTTTGATGTCCTCTAATCATATCAATTTAACTATCATTCAGTTGGTAACTTCTATCCTACTCTTTAGCACATCATCCCATACTACTTTTTAGAGTTGAACCCACTTATCATTATCCATAATAAAGGGCTTCTGATAGACCCTTCTCCTGTATAGTTTTCGTATTTTGTATCTAGATATTTGTAGCAATCTTCCTTGGTTGCAAATTTGATAGCTTGATAAGGCTCTTCAAAGGTCAACTTTTCGACAAAGAGATATCCATCCTCACTTGGTACAAGAATTCCAACATGACCGATAAAAGAGATTGACCATCCAAGTCATCATGAACTACAACAGACAGCATTCGAGCATTTTTCATTAAACTTGAATTGAGAAAGGAACTGTTCCATCTTAGCAGCATGCACCTTAACATCTGTCGTTGCTTCTGGTCTTGACTCTTGAAAATAAGATATCAAAAGCAGCCTTGTCTTCTCACGTACCAAAGACTTTTTCCTTATCAATAGCATCATTATCGACAAACAAAAGGGAATCATCTTTCTCTAACTTAGGGATTTCGATAGAATTTTTCAATAAACAATAACTGTTAATACGACAGTTGGTACCAACAAAATCACCCTTTTTAGGTGTCCAAAGATTGCTTATCTTTTCAACATCATAGTCTGTTTTGGTAAATATAGAAAATCCCATGTTGCTCTACTGAACCGACAGTCGCGTTGTAATCATTTACAAGGTTGAAAAATGCATCGACACTATCTTTATCCAAATGTGCAGCCAAGGCTTTGCGAACTTCTTCTGAACTCGGTTGATTGTTCAAATTGCTATAAGTTGCTTTCCAAGAAACCTGATTCGACTGTGATTGAGTCACTGAAGTTTCAGCAGTACTATCAGATGTCTTTTGAGTTTGACTACAAGCTACTAAGGTCAAAAGAAGTGTTGAGCAAAGACCAATAGTTGCTAATTTTCTAATTTTCATAGTTTTTCCTTTGTTAATAATATCTTTAAAAAGACTTGTCAAAGTTTAAAAATCTATACTTTCGGTTGAGAATAGACTTGAATATGCTGACCTAGCACCTTGATTTCTACTGGTAGGTCATCAGATTTGTCACCATCAACATCCGTTTCTAATTCAGAATCAGAAGAAATTTTTATATGACGAGCTTTTATGTACTCGATGTGATCATTTTCTACAACATCACCTTTTAATAAATCAGGGATAACTGACAATTTAGTAAGGATTGAGGCATCTTTAGGATTAAAATGTTAGCATAACCATCCTTGTCCTCATCAAAGATTTTTTTGTCAGCGAAATAATTGGTAAGAAGAACTAAAACATGGCTGGCTGGGCCAATGTAATTTCCATTTTCTGTTTCAACTTGAATGTTAAATGCTTGATCTGTCACGACAGACTTTACAGTATTAACCGCATAGGCTAGCATACCAAACTTTGTTTTATCCTCTATCCCAACGTTATGGATGGCTTTCTGGTAGTGAACCAATACTCAAAGATATAACCTAAAATAATTTCCATTTGATTTTCCGATATCAATCTTATTTGTAGAATTGAAATCAAGCTCGTCAATAGCCCCTGTCAATATCTTGATTGATTTCTAATAACTTTGTAATGAGATTTCCAGTTCCTCCAGGTATAATTGCTAGTTTCTGGAATGTAGTCTTTTTCCGAGATACCAGAGATTACTCATTGACGGTCCCATCTCCACTAAAACAAGAACTGCCTCATAATGCTCTCTGAGTAGCTTCTGTGGCGAAGTTGGTTGCGTCTTGCGCTTTTGTGTAATTCTGGTATCGACTTGCTCGAAGTATTTTTAGCCTTTATTTTCTAACTTTTCCTTATAATCTAAAGCCTTTTTCGCCACCAGAGGTTGGATTGATAATCAACATTATTTTTGCATCTCATTTTCTCCTCAATATCTATTTACATCTTTAGTCTATCAATATATCTTTTTGATACACTTTATTATATAATGAAATTTCTAAAACAAAAATTGAAAGTACTGAAATAAAAATAGATACAATCCTGAACTGTCTAAGAATCTATTCTTTCAAAATTCGAAAAATAGATTTGTGGATCTTATCAAGTTACAAACTGAAGAAATCATCTCATTCACTCCTTTTCTTCTTTCATATACATCGCTTTTTGTTTTACTTTTTAAAACAAAAATTATGTTTCTATTATAGCCAAATGTTGTAAAAATAATATCTTTATAAGGTTTTAAATCACATACTGCAAGTTCAATCTTTTGTCATTTCTTCTAACCAGTTTTTCTTTGTTCTCAAATTCATTTTGGCTGTAGACTGTAAAATGTTCGAATCCCAAAATAGTTTTTCTAATTTAAGACCAGAAAGCTAATAATTTCTATCGTATAAGTAGGAACCACTTGCAAAAGATAGGCTCAAAGTTTTCACCGTTGAGTAAGCTAAAATGCCTGATTGATGTATTAGCAAAAACAACACTTTGTAGAACTTTTTCCAACGTGATTATGCTTGATAATTGAAATCAAGCCATCATCTTTAAAAATTCTTTTGAACTCCAGAATATAGTCTTTTCGGTCATTAGGACCTATATATTCTAAAACATTATGGCAAAGGACAAGATCAAAAAGATTTATCCGTAAACGAGCGAGTTGGTCAATACTTCCCGCAATTTTTCATAAGCTCTTAAATTCAGTCAACTTTATCACCTCTGAGCTAGCTTTTAACTCCATAAATGACTAATCTTAATCTTGGAAAAATCCTATTAAAAATAGAATCCCTCACACCCTTTATTATACTACATTAACAGACGATAGCAGATGGCATTTACGATCTATACTATTGTAATCGGTCAATTCCCAAAATTATGCACCTGGTCCATTTTATTGTATACAGATGAGGTGTAATTTGAGCATGCCTTTTTATAACTCAATTAGTATTAAAATAAGATAGAAACTCAGGAGGGCTACTATCTTGTAGCATTTTTACCTTGATAAATTTAACAAATCGTAGAAAATAGTTAAAAAAGTCTTTAAAATTAAAAACGCATAATATCAAGACTTCAAGTGTACTGACTCGCAAAAAGTTAGACAATTAATTTATTCATTTCCATCTTCACTTTTGGTTTTTGCTCACCGAATCCTTTCCTTCTGTCTTTTGAATATATACTATCGATATCAACGAAAGTAAAATAACCCAAGACCGATAATCAGGAACCTAAATGAACGTTTGGTAGAAAGGTAGTAACCCTTTTGCAATCGGCATAAAGAGAATTGCCAGTGTAAAATGGTACTCAATACTCTCCCAGATAGTCTCCTGTCAACTTTAGTCTGTACCTGAGTAAAGAAGTGAATATTAAAACTGTCATAAATAATTCACAAACTAGGTTTCCGGAAAAGTAAGAAAATTAGGCAGTGGTAAGCCCATCATGAAAAACTCCCTACTCCTGTGAGGATCAATACAGAACAAAAGTGTATTCATACTCGATTTAAATTTATTTGCTACTCAGTGTCAATTATTGAGCTAATTGCACCCATGGTTAAGATAGTCGCATAGGCTCCTTCAACACCATAGAGTTTATTTGAAAAAGGGAGTAAAAATTCAAAGGCTCGCAAAAAGAAATTAACGCTGGAAGCCACTAACAAGAGAAAGAAAATTTCTTTTTGATGCCTGATATAGTGCAAGCCATCTTTGATATCTGCAAAATATCTTTCCCGGTGAAACTCTTCTGCTCTTGAACCTTTGGTTCTTCTTTGGAAGTAAAGGACTAGGAGCAAAAAGCAATGAAAAAGTCAGAGCATCTAGTAAGAGCGTCACATGAAGACTAGCAAATTGTAAAACAAGAAAAGAAAGCACAGGAGAGCTAACACCTACAACCTGCAAAACTAACTCTTAGCGTGAATTGTAGGTCACTATCTCGTCTTTTTCTACAACTTCTGTGATAATAGCTTTATTGGCAGTCTCGAGAAAAGCAAAGTGCAATGGCTTGAACAATATTAGCAAAAGATCAAAGTCCAATCATCCAGTTATTATTTCGATAAAAGAAATGCCGGACAAAGAATCCCACATACCAAGTCTGTTGTCATCAAAAATCTTATGACGAGAAAACGGTCTGAACGACTCCGCCAAAGGGATTTACGAGAATAGATGACGAGCTCAGAAATCTGATACATTCCTAAAACTGTCTGTCCGATAGTTCCCATGGAAGCCAACCAGACACTATTCCCATAATCATAGAGCATATTCCCTATCTTGTTAACAGCTCCACGGCTAATCAACTGTACTGTATACGATTCATATAAAAACTCCTCTCAAATTTTGAAACTATTGCATCAAAACTGAAAGGAGCTTTTTATTTTTCCCTTATTTTGGGGAAAAATTAATCTTTGACAAATTTTTCATAGTGTTCCTGATAGTAGGCTACTTGCTCTGGAAGACCTAGCACATCAAAAATATGCATGGCCTCTGCATCTGCTTACAGCCTTCTTTACACTGTCCTTTTTGATATAAGGCAAAGCCTTTTTAGGTAATGTAAAAATATTTCGTTCATACAGACCAATGTTTTTACCAATAATCTCTCTGTATAAGTCTCAAAATAGCTTTGCATTGTCAAAAGAAAGATACTCTAAACAATGCTGGTAACAATTGGAGAGCCAAAATCAACACTCAATCTCTTATGGCGATCAATCTCTTGGTAAAATTCCTCCTCTCCATAACTTCTCTACCAATCCGAGTGACATGAGTCCACATCGTAGAAGATATAGAGGTTACCGAAAAGAATCAACTCACATGGTCCATCTCTTCTGTTTTGAAGAGATAATCTGCCACCTTATCCAAATCATCCTGCTTCATATGATAACTCGAATCTCTTTGACAAATCAGACCTGCAACAAAATCCAGTTCAGCTCAAAATAAAGGGGATTGGTCGAACTCTAGCCTTTTTCAAGTTGTTCACTTTGAAGCTTTTTGAAAACCTGCAATATTATTTGAGTAGTAAAGGAATAATTTGTCCCATCATGGCAACATGTTCAGGCGATTGTGAAAAATTTCTTGCCTTATCCATGAAATTTTCGATTGTTACATGAATGTTATCCAAAAGCTCAAAGAAACGTGAGACGTTAGGTCAGACTCCCCAGCTCAAAGCGAGATAACTGGAAGTTGAACAGTACTCCCTGCCGCCTCCTTTTGTAAAGAATAATTTCACTTGTTTGAAATTCACGAAATACTTTTTCCAAGATGTCTCCATCTCACACCTGCTCTGGATAATTCTTCCCATTCAATCATAGCTTCTTCCTGACGATGGCTAATTTTATCCAGTCTCTGCTTGTAATTGCATACGAGTCTCATATGCATCATTGGGATGCATTTGTTCAGAGACAGCTTTGGGCTTCGAGTTTCCAGTTCTTCGATTTCTGTCTCAAGACTTCAATTTGTCTCATTAACTTACGAAGTTCTTTTGACTTTCCTTTGGAGCTTGGTAGTCATTAACTGGAGAAACCTCATTTTTCTGGCTAACAGCCGCTTCTTCCGCTTGCACTAGCTGCTAGCTCTGCTTTTTATCAACATAATAGTCATAATCACCCAGATAAAGGGTTGATCCATCTCAGATAATTCCAACACATGAGTAGCTACACGGCTGATGAAATAACGGTCGTGACTGACAAAAAGAAGAGTTCCATCAAAGTCAATCAGGCATTTTCCAGAACTTCCTGCTCATCGATGTCTCAAGGATTGGTCGGCTCGAGCGATCAGGATAGTTGTTGTTTTCCATAGACAATTTAGCTAAAAGCAAACGAGCTTTCTCGCCACCTGACAGTATGCCGACTGATTTTTAACATCATCACCTGAGAACAGGAAGGCACTAGGCGATTACGGATTTCAAGTTCAGGCGTCAATTTAAAATCATTCCAGAGTTCGTCTCAAGACTGTATTGCTTCGTGTCAGTTTGCTCTGAGTCTCGGTCATGAGTAACCAACCTCAACATTAGCACCAGCGCTTTTCACTCTTAATAAAGGGAATCTGTCCACTAATGATTTTATAAAGATGATTTTCCAATACCGTTAGGACCAACCATAGCAATGGCATTCATCTTATTGAAGATCAAGGTTGATTGGCTCTGATAAGATTTTCACCATCATAGCCAATAGCAGCATTTTCAACTGTCAAAACGACATTACCAGATACTCTATTAGAATGGAAGAGTCACATTAGCTGATTTCTTACCAGCTCAGGCTTGTCCAAGCGCCCATTTTCCAGTTGCTTGTGTCGAGATTGGGCTCGTTTGGTTGTCGATGCTCAGAACAAGATTTCGTTAACAAAGTTCTATGCAGCAGTCCTTCTGCTGCTTTTTCGTAGTTTTTGGCCTAGCTATGAGCTTCTGCTCTTCTGCTCCACAAAACTCTCGAGTAGCTCTACATATCTATCTAAAGAATGTTTGGTTAAGTCGAGTGTTATGCTCGCAACCTTATCGAGGAAATAACGGTCGTGGCTGACGATAATTAAAGCACCGCTATAATTAACTAGATAGTTTTCTAACCAGGCAATCGTTTCAATATCTAGGTGGTTAGTCGGCTCGTCCAAGACCAAGAGATTAGGCTTTTCAAGGAGCATTTTGGCTAGCGCTAGACGGGTATTTTGACCACCGGAAAGCTCCAGCGATCTCGCATCTGCCACATAGATCTCGTCAAACTTGAAACCATTTAAGATAGCACGAATATCAGCTTCGTATGTAAAGCCTCCAACCTGACGGAAATTTTCTGATAGGCGATCATAGTCAGACATAAGTTTGTCTAATTCTGCACCAGTCTTTTCCCCCATTTCCAACTCCATATGTCGAAGTTGTCTTTCAGTACGACGCAAGTCATCAAACATCATGTAGTATTTTCATCGTCAAATAGTATTTTCAGACCAAAGCGACTATCCTATGAGATAAGAGAGGGCAATATCTTTTTCTTATTGATTTCACTCAGTGGTTGGCTCCTCTCTCCAACCAATATCTTTGAGCAAAGTAGATCTTTCCTGCACCATTTTTCCAAACGAGGGCAATTCGGTCTCTTTCATCCACTTGTAGGTTTATATTATCAAAAAGAACCTCTCCTGCAAAAGAACGTCTCAATTTTATTAGCTTGTAAAATAATCATACAAGTAGTATAGCATGTTTCCTAAGGCATTCAAGACTCGATAAACAGGCATATGTCACTCTTTTCTGAGAAAATTATCACCGTTTTACTAAAAACGCTAAAAAGTGCTATAATGTGAACGGTTAGAACAATTTACAGTGAGAATTTAATGTCTTACCAAGAGAATTACCAGAAATGGGTTGATTTTGCGGAGCTTCCAGACTACCTTCGTCAAGATTTGGAAAAATATGGACGAAAAACACAGGAAGATGCCTCTATACAAATCTTGAATTTGTACTGCAGGGATGCGTGGCTTGATTGGTGCTGGTACAAACCGCATCAACATCTCACGCTGTTCGCCGTTACTGAGTGGATTGCCTCGTTTGATTGAGTCGCGCGTGAAAATGAAAAGAACGCGGTGCAGCTATCGCTTATGATAGCCGTCACTTTTCACCTGAGTTTGCCTTTGAATCTGCGGCAGTTCTTGCTAAACACGGTATTAAATCAGTATGTTTTTGAAAGTCTCCGTCCAACTCCAGAACTTTCATTTGCCGTTCGTCACCTCAACTGTTTCGCAGGTATCATGGTCACAGCCAGTCACAAACCCTGCTCCATTTAACGGTTACAAGGTTTACGGTGAAGATGCTGACGAAAATGTTTCCACACGACGCGGACGCTTTGACTACTTTATATCCGTGTGCAATCGAAAAATCCATTTGCTGTTGAAGTTGTTGATGTGGAAGCTGAAAAAGCTTCTGGCTTGATTGAAGTTATCGGCGAAGCTGTTGACGTAGAATACCTTAAAGAGGTTAAGGACGTAAACATCAATCCAGCCTTGATTGAAGAATCTGGTAAAGACATGAAGATTGTCTACACACCACTTCATGGTACTGGTGAAATGTTGGCTCGTCGTCTCTTTGCCCAAGCAGGATTTGACTCTGTTCAAGTTGTTGAAGCGCAAAGCAACTGCTGACCCAGACTTCTCAACTGTTAAATCTCCAAACCCAGAAAGCCAAGCAGCCTTTTGCCCTTTACTGAAGAACTTGGTCGTCAAGTTGGTGCAGATGTTCTTGTAGCAACTGACCCTGATGCTGACCGTGTTGGTGTTGAAGTTCTTCAAAAAAGATGGTAGCTACCTTTAACTTCATCAGGTAACCAAATCGAGAGCTATCATGCTAAATACATCTTCGAAAGCCCACAAACGCTGGAACTCTTTCCTGAAAATGCAGCCCTATGTAAATCTATCGTATCAACTGACTTGGTAACGAAGATTGCTGAAAAGCTACGGTGCAACCATGTTCAACGTTTTGACAGGTTTCAAATTTATCGCTGAAAAAATCCAAGAATTCGAAGAAAAACACAATCACACTTACTGATGGGATTTGAAGAAAGCTTCGGTTACTTGATTAAACCATTCGTACGTGATAAAGATGCTATCCAAGCCGTTCTTGTCGTTGCTGAGACTTGCCGCCTACTACCGTTCACGGGTTTGACACTTGCAGACGGTATCGAAGAAATCTACAAAGAGTACGGCTACTACGCAGAAAAGACAATCTCTGTTACCCTTTTCAGGTGTCGATGGTGCTGAACAAATCAAAGGATTATGGCTAAATTCCGCAACAATGCTCCAAAAGAATGGAACGCAACAGCTATCACTGTTGTAGAAGACTTCAAAGCTCAAACTGCTACTGCCAAGCGACGGTACTGTTACAAACTTAACAACTCCTCCAGTGATGTGTTGAAATACACACTTGCTGACGGTTCATGGATTGCCGTTCGTCCCTTCAGGTACTAGAACCCAAAATCAAGTTCTACATTGCAGTTGTAGCCGAAACAAACGAAGAATCACAAGTCAAGATTGCTAATATCAAGCAGAAATCAACGTTTTGTAAAATAAATCCTATAAAAGATGAGACCAACTAATCTCATCTCGTATCAAAACTGAGCAATTTAACATTTTTATGGCATACTAGTCTTATCAAAAAGCGAGGTATTCTCATGGAACAATTTTTAGATAACATTAAGACCCGAAGTCACTCACAGTTGCGTGAGTCTCAAGAGCTCTTGATAAAAGAAACTGCAACCTTCTTTATCGGTCGCAAAACTTGCCCTTACTGCCGTAAATTTGCAGTGTACTTTTGGCAGGTGTCGTAAGCTGAAACCAAAAGCTCATCTACATCATCAACAGTGAAGAACCAAGCCAACTCAATGAGTTGCAAGAATTCCGCTCACGCTATGGAATCCCAACTGTACCAGGCTTTGTTCACGTTGCAGATGGACAAATCAATGTCCGTTGCGACTCTTCAATGTCAGCTCAAGAAATCAAAGAATTTGCTGGGTTGTAAAATGAGTCTATAAAAAGAAGGCATAGCCTTCTTTTTATATCTCAGTCAATGGTGTTGCGGTGTCTGGTGAAGTATCGTAAACTTGAAAGTCTCACTCCCTGACTCCTAGATCCGCTTGAGCTAACTGATTAGACCATGGTCATGTGGGCTAGCTCTTGATATTATTCTCCTTAGACAAATGGCCTAGGTAAATCTTCTTGGCATGATTTCCCAGTGTGCGAATCATGGCGTCTGCTCCATCCTCGTTTGAGAGGTGACCCAGGTCAGACAGGATGCGTTGTTTGAGTCGCCATGCGTAAGATCCTGCTCACGGGATTTCCACATCATGATTTGACTCGATCAGGTAGCTATCCTGCATTTTCGATAATGCCAGCCATACGGTCACTAACACAGCCCGTATCCGTCAGCATGACAAAGCTCTTATCATCCTTCATAAAACGATAAAACTGTGGCGCGACTGCATCGTGACTCACACCGAAACTCTCGATATCGATGTCACCAAAGGTTTTGGTTTTTCCCATCTCGAAAATATGCTTTTTGCGACGAGTCAACCTTACCAAGATACTTCATCATTTTCACAGCCTGCCAAGCTTTTCATTGGCATAAAGATCCATGCCGTACTTGCGAGGCCAGAATGCTGCACACGTGGATATAGTCTGAATGCTCATGGGTTATCAAGATAGCATCCAAATCCTCTGGTTTGCGGTTGATTTCACTCAATAGGCTTGCACTCCAGAGGTCCCGCATCTACTAAAATTTTCTTTTTTGGTGTTTCCAAGTAAAATGAATTTCCACTGGAACCCGATGCTAAAATACTGTATTTAAAACCGATATCACTCATTCTAGTCTTCTAGTTCATCCTCCCAAATCTCTTCTTTCACGGCATCCTTATCGTATGGAGTACGATAGTAAAGTGAGATCCCTTGCCATATTCCTCTTAGCCCAGATAAATCCATTATGTTTGTTTGACGATTTCTTTAGCAGTAGCAAGTCCCAGACCAGTACCACCTTGAGCACGACTTCTTGCCTTGTCAACACGATAAAAACGGTCAAAATCTTTGTGCAATCTCTTTAGGGATCCCAAGCCCTTGGTCCAACAGATAAAATCATCCGATCATCTGTAGTTTTTCCTTGCTTACAGTGATTTTTCCACCATCTGGTGAATACTTGAGTAGCGTTATTTAAAATATTATCAATCACCTGGGCTCATCTTATCCTATCAATCTCAATCCAAACAGAAGTTAATGGATAATCTCTCACCAACTCGTACTTCTTCTCCTCCATCTTGACTTTTTCATTTTATCAAAACGATTAAGGATAAAAAGTGATAAAAGGCCGTAAAGTTAATCAATTCAACATCTAAGTGACTAGTTGCATTGTCAATCCGTAGAAAGATGCAAGAGTCCGTCACCATCCGCATCATACGGTTGGTTTCATCAAGAGAAACCTTGATAAAATCTGGAGCAACCGGTTCTGTAAGAGCTCCTTCATCCAAGGCCTCAAGATAGGATTTTACACTGGTCAAAGGTGTACGCAACTCATGACTAACGTTCGAAACGAAAAGCCTTCTCTCACGTTCTTCCTTCTCTTGTTCAGTCGTATCATGTAGAACTGCTACTAAACCAGAGATAAAGCCAGACTCTCTACGAATCAAGGCAAAACGCACGCGCAAGCTGATATACTCGCCATTAAGATTCTGCGAATAAATCATCAACTCAGGACTTTGAGTTATGAGATCTCTCAACTCATACTCATCTTCAATCTTGAGTAACTCTAAGATATTTTGATTAAGAGCATCATCCCTTTCGACTCCAAGTTGTCTCTTGGCCATATCATTGATCATGATAATCTGACCACGACGGTTGGTTGCAAGTACTCCGTCTGTCATGTAGGACAAGATACTATGCAACCTTTTACTCTCTTGTTCCAGATTTTCTTGAGTCAAACGGATTACTTCTGACAAATCATTGAGATTGTTAGTGATATTGGTAATCTCTGAACTTCCCTGCATATCCAAAAACCTGAGAATAATCACCGCAATCAAATCCTTAACCTTCTGGTTTAACTGTCTAAAGGCGAATATTATCCGACGGCTCTCAAGCCAAAAGAAAAGTCACCAGCATAATAGCTCAATTAGGGATGAGGATAAAGATAAAGTCACTCGTCAAAATTGTTTGTTTAATTACTTCAATCATTATTTCTCATATAATCCTACTCCACGACGAGTTAGGATGTATTCAGGTCTCACTTGGTGTGTCTTCGATCTTCTCTCAGCAAACGTCTAATAGTTACATCAACTGGTCTGACATCTCCAAAAGATAGTCATATCCCTCAAACAGTTTCAAGAAGATGTTCTCAGGTGCATAATCTGACCAAGATGATAGCTAAATGATGTAAGAGTTCGAATTCGCGGTGGTTAGCTCAACTCTTCACCATATCTTCTAGCCACGTAAGCATCGGGTAAAAATCTCCAAATCGCCAATCTGCAGACTTTGTAATTTTCGTTTCAGGTTCTGGTTATCAACTGAGACAATATCTGTACGACGGAGAAGAGCTTTTAACACGGCCTGTAGTTCACGATTTGAAAATGGCTTTAGTTACATAATCATCCGCTCCAAGTTCAAGCCCAATCAACCTTATCAAACTCGCTGTCCTTTGCTGAAAGCATGATAATAGAACACTACTTGTCTTACGAATAGTTTTTTGCAACTTCAAGTCCATCAATCTCTGGAAGCATCAGATCCAAGATAATAATATCTGGTTTGCTCAGCTAAAATTGTTCAAGAGCTTCACGACCATCAAAAAGCAGTTACAACTTCATAACCTTCCTTGGTCATATTAAATTTTATAATATCTGAGATGGGTTTTTCATCATCTACAATTAGTATTTTTCATTTAGTCACCTTTTTCCTTATCTCATTATACCAAAAATGTAAAGAAGACACGAAAGACCGATATTAGCAGCTTCTTTTTCAAGTAGGCTTGCAAATCTTTTGCTGAGGTTTAGCTAGGGATAATTGCTAAATTCTTCTGGACTTAACCAAAGGACTTCTCTATCTGCATATTCCTGTGTCTCAGCAACTCGGCCTGCAATTATCTGGATATGCCATTTACGATGGCTAAAAATGTGCTTGACCTCTTCAAATCGTAAATCTTGCCAATCAACTTCAAGATCATAGTCCTGTTCAAAACTCTCCTGTGGAGATGGTCCCAGTTCTAGAATTGGCTCCGCTACTTGACTAAAAAGATCCAAATCTTGAGTCTGGTCTGAGAAGTCATCAACTTCAATCAAGGGAAAATGCCAAAATCCAGCCAAGAGATTTTTACTCTCATTTTTTTCTAATAGAAACTGACCCTGACTATTTTGGACTACAAGAGCCTTTAGATAAATAGGGATTGGCTTTTTCTTTGGAGCCTTAATGGGATAGCGATCCATGGTCCCATGTTGGTAAGCAGCACTGAACTCCTTAACAGGACTCTCTTCAGGTCTTGGATTAACAGGAGCCTCAATATCTGAACCTAAATCCATCAAAGCCTGATTGAAATCACCTGGACGATCAGGATCTATCAGAACTTCCATCATCGCTTGAAATATTTTTCGATTGCTAGGATTTCCAATATCATGATTGACTTCAAACAAACGTGCCAAAACGCGCATGACATTGCCGTCTACTGCAGGCTGCGGAAGGTTAAAGGCAATACTAGAAATTGCACCAGCTGTATAAGGACCAATCCCTTTTAAGCTTGAAATACCTTCATAAGTTGACGGGAACTTGCCTTCAAATTCACTCATAATCTGTTGAGCGGCTGTTTGCATATTGCGGACACGAGAATATGCTAGTCCTTCCCAGGCTTTTAATAGCGCTCCTCAGGAGCATTTGCTAAGCTTTCTACGGTCGGAAACCAGTCTAAAAAACGTTCATAATAGGGAATGACGGTATCAACTCGAGTCTGCTGCAACATAATTTCAGATACCCAGATATGATATGGATTCTGCTCGTCTCCAGGTAAATCCCGCTTGTTTGCGTCATACCAGGTTAATAATTTTTGACGGAAAGAGAGAATCTTGTCCTCTTCCCACATGGTCACACCATATTTCTCCAAATCTAACATATTTCTAGTATAGCATAACCTTTTAGGATACTCAAAAATCAAGATAGACATTGAAGAAAAACACTTTTCATCATATAAAATACAACACTATTAGTTAAGTAAAATGGAGAAAAAGATATATTCTGTTCATAATACTCTAATTTTATATAGCTACTTGTCGTTTTAATTTTAAATGTTGACTTAAGTTAAATATAGTGGATTGAAATAAGATATAAACAAATTGATTAGGGAGTCAAATCAATTCTAGCAATGTTTTAGAAGTCGAAATGAACTATTCTTTTATTTGGCCTACTATAATAGTTAGTGATGATTCCCCAAACTTAAGCTAAAAATACAAATAAAAAAGAGTTTGAGAAAATCCCAAACTCTACTATTTTTTGATTTTATTTTCTAGCTATCTTTTCATCTTCTTCTAGTTGCTTAACCAATTGATCAACGCTTATCAAATTTTACCATATCACGGATACGGTCCAACCAGGAAACGATGACAGTTTCCCATAGATATCGTCAGAAAAATCAAAGATATGAACTTCAAAACGCTCCTTCTCGCCATCAAAGGTTTCATTTTTACCTAGACTCAGCCATACCACGATAGACTTTTTCTTTGAATTTCAACGTCAACGGCATAAACACCATCAGCTGGCATATAGGTCCGATCCAAGTTGACTAGATTAGCTGTCGGGAAGCCAATAGTTCGACCTCGAGCATTTCCGTGAACCACTACACCTCTCGTTGGTAAAGGAAATCCCAAAAGTTTGCCTGCTTCTTTTACATCTCCTTTCTAGAATGGCTTGGCGGATACGCGTTGAACTAATTTTTCCCCTTTTCATCCTCAACTGGTGGAACAATAACCACTTCACCATGGAAGAGTTCTTTTTAAATCCTCAGCTGTTTTTCTATCTGAACCAAGAGTATAGTCAAAAACCAACTACAATCGTATCTGCCTTTTGCTTCCTTGACATAGGTATCAATGAATTCTTGGGCAGTCATATTTGCTACTCGACTAGTGAAAATCCATCAAATACAAACTCTCAACCCCAGCTCTCTTCAATCTACGTTCACGTTCACTAGCATACAAAATATGCAATAAATGTTCAGGTGAGTATTGATTCAGAGTTAGTTTTGGTGATTCGTTAAAAGTTACTAGAGCTACTCACGACGCTTTCAGCAGCAATATTAGAAGCTATTTCAAATAATTTTTGATGTCCAAGATGAACTCCATCAAAATAACCAAGTACAAGGACGTTTGGCCCCGGGTGTTGCAATATCTTTTTCTGTTTTAATAGGTACTGTAATAATCATAGTATTTATTATACCAAAAAAATGGCGCTTTCAAAACAATTTAGACTGAATTCGGCATATAAAACTTAAAGTAAACCTTCTTTGACTTCTTTACGGAGTTGCTCTAGACTATCAATACCATATTTGTCCATGACTTTTTGAGAGATTTTCGATAATATCTGGACAAGCATATGGATTGCAAAGTTTGCTGTACTGACTCTGATAGCTGAGGCACCAGCTAAGTACATTTCACTGCAGCTCAGCTGAATCAACTCCCTCCATACCAATGATTGGAAGATTAGTTGTTTGAGCTACTTGACGGATTAGTTTAAGAGCTACCGGAAAGACTGCAGGCCCAGACATTCCACCAGTACCATTGGCAATGATTGGTTTTCTAGTTTTGAGATCAAAGCGCATACCAACAAGGGTATTGATCATGAGTGAGACCACTAGCACTCTGCGTCCTCTACTGCTTTTGCGATGGTCACAATATCAGTTACACTTGAGTGTCAATTTTAACGTAAACTGGCACATCTGATGCCCCTACGGTTGCTTTTACCACATCATAAGCTAAATCTGGGTCTTGCCCAATCAAAAGTCCGTGATTCCCATGATCGACGTTAGGACAAGAGATATTGAGCTCAATGGCTTTCACGTTAGGTGCCTTGGAAATTCCATGAGATACGGCCACGTATTCTTGCTTTGAAAATCCAGCCACATTTGCGATTATAGGGAGATTGGGATACTCTCTTTGAAGCCAAGGTAATTTTTCAGAAGAACGACTTCTAAACCAGGATTTTGTAAACCAATGGCGTTTAACATACCTGCTGGGGTTTCTGCAACCCTTGGAGTTGGATTTCCAAACCTGGGTTCTAGGGTAGTCGCCTTAATCATGATAGAGCCTAAAAGGTCTAAATCATAGTATTTGGCATACTCTTGTCCGAAACCAAAACAGCCTGAAGCAGGAATGATAGGATTCTTTAACTCTAAACCTGGTAGAGAGACTTGTAATCGATTTGTAGTCATGACACTCTCTTATAAAAACAACAGTTCCTGTTTTAAATACAGGCCCATCTTCACACACACGTTGACTAACTGTTTCTGCTCATCTGGTACTTTCAATACGCAAGCGTAGCAAGCTCCCATGCCACAGGCCATACGGGCTTCTAGGGATAGGTAAGCACTTGGATGGTCGTAAAATGTTTGATTAATGTATTTCATCATACCTGGCGCACCGCATGAGTAGATTGCATCAAATTCTGTGTCAAATTCATTAATCATCACTGATACATTTCCTTTTAATACCATAGATCCATCATCAGTCGTTACAAAGACCTGACTAAATCTGGATAATCCATCTTCCAAAATAACAGCATCTTTAGTAGCAAATCCTAAAAACACTTGTTATTTCAACACCACGCTCATCAGTTGTTTAGCTACTTTCGAGTAAGGGCGGCACTGATTCCACCACCAACTAGAAGAACACGATTCTGCTTATCTAAATCAGATAAATCAAAGCCATTTCCTTGAGGGCCCATGACATCCAAAAAATCGTCAACTTTTTAATCTTGAAAAGAATGCTGTCCCTGCTCCTTCAACTCGATAGATAAGTCTGCATTGCTTAGTCACCTTTATCAATGGATGAAATTGAAATTGGACGACGTAGAGATGGGCATCATCAGGTGCACTAAAATGAAGAAATTGGCCCGCTTTCATAGCTCGATCATTTCTCCCTTCAAGTACAGCTCAAAGATTGCTGGCAGATTTCCTCCTGAGATACCTACTCATAACTTTCCAAGCGAATTACACCCATTCGTTTTACAATTTGATTCATAACTTTTCCTCCTTAAATTTTAAGGGATCAGATAAAGAAAAACCTACACTTGCAAGGTTTCAGTTAAGATATTTACACAAAGTAGCAAATAAGCACTTGCTTACTTGTTTCATTGTAGCTTCTTTTTCTCTGACACCTTGTGAGTCTCTCTGGACTGCCCTAAAGGTTAAATTTTCACTAGTATACTGTATCAAACCCTAAAAAGTCAAGTAAAAATAGGTGAGGCGTCAGTTTCTAAAAAGTTGCTTATTTTTGTGAAAGAATCTTTTCTAATTTTTATAATCTTTGACACTGTCGATTTCATAGATAGAGTTTTTTTCCAACTCCTCTACGTAAACATCTAGTTCTTTGATATTATCTTTAACCATGTTATCCCAGTGAGGTCATAAACTCGCCGCTTGCATAGGCTTCATCGATAAATCAACAATTTTCTCAGCTGTTGGAGCATCCCAGAACGATACACCACTCAGATGCGTCCATTTTTGCTATCGACGATTATATCTTGAACTTTGTAATCTTTCTCCGTAAACTAAGGAACCACTCATTATCACAATCTCACGATAAACACTGAAATATGTTGAACGCTCGATATCATTACGGAACATATTTTTGAAAAGATAGTTATCCGCATCGATAACATAGCTGTTGGCCAAGTCTTCTTTACCAGGTAAAGTAGAAAGTCATATGCAATCAGCATACTTACTGAAGATCAAACGAGACCCCGTGCACTTTTCTTTAAGATAATCAGAATTGTTCTTTCAAAATAACCTGACAAATGATGATAATGTCATCAATTCCACGTTCTTTCAAAAATTCGATTTGATATTCAACCAATGGTTTTTGATTGACTTTAACTAAGGGCTTTGGGGTATTTTCTGTCATGGGTCTCAAACGAGGTTCTCAAATCCGGCTGCTAAAAATAATCGCTTTCACGCGTTTTTCCTTTATTCTTTAATAATAATATAAACACCAGCCATTACGATAAGGGAGTAATAATGGTCAGTAAATTACAAGAGGCCAAGAAAATAGCTGCAAACAAAACAGTCCATACTACATAACTCACATTTAGACCAGTAGCTTTTGCCGGCTGCAATCGATTAATAGCCATATAATAGGCTAGATAAGAAATCATATTTGATGCTGCAAAGATAATCAAAAGACCCAACAATTGACCATTTGCTACTTCCGCAAATGAATGATGCGAGAAGAGAACAATGACAAGGTAGGACAAGAAAGATGTGACTTGTCGTATCAAGAGTGCTTCGAGTTCACTGAGTTCACTTTCCATAGCGAATGAGCTCAGAACACTTTCACTTCCCCAAGCAAGCGCACAAATCAAGGCACAGAGTATTCCGATATAGAAGGAATTCACTTGTTCAACCTTGTAGGTCTGAGCAATAATGCCTGCTATGATTAACAAAATACCAAATACTGTATTCTTAGAAATCTTATGCTTTAAGAAAAAGAAAGCGAGAATGACAGATACTGCAGGATAAATAGCTGAAACTGAGGATGCTAATGAACTACCGATATATTTGACCGCATAGAGATTGGCTTGCATCCCAATTGGCCCAGCCAATAGTGCTCCGATAATAACGCTGACATTTCGAATGTTCAAGAAGATTGAAAAACGTACTTTACCTTCTTTTAAATAAAAAAGATATCCTAGCAAGATAAAAATACTCAGAAAATCGTGCAGCTGCTACTACAAAAAGGTGATAGGTCAGTAAATATGAGAAGATATAGGCACTAATGGTTAAGCCTAATCCTCAGAAGACACCTGAAATAGACCAAAAGAAACTCCATTTTTAGTTTTCATATAAATCTCCTTCAGACTCTAATTCTTTTACAGAGCTCTATTGTAGCGAGAAATTCCATAATCTCCGAAATCTGCACCATTTTCTTCTTTGTAAATAGTCCAAAGACTCCAGATGATATCTTGCAAGATCTTGTAAATACGAATTTTCTCTCTTGAAACAGGAGTCTTGTCACTCTCATAATGACTTAAAAGTCTTTCTTCCGCACTAGTAAACTCAGATTCTAAGAAGAGGGCTGCAGGTCCCACATGGGGTCATTCATAGAAGAATATTCCCAATCAATCAGATAAAGATGTCCGTCTGGTCCTTCAATAAAGTTTTCAGGAACCAAGTCAATGTGACAAGATTTTTCTCAATTCCGATTTGTTCAAGTTGATCTTTCAAAGAAAATACAGACTGTCTGACAACTTCATAGTTTGGATAGGAAATCTCCCCTTGAATCAAGTTTTCATATTTTTTGATTTCCTCAAAAGGAGCAAACTCTCCTTTTAATTCTTTACCAGAAGCATGAATGGTTTGTAGAATCGGTGCAATCTTTTCAAATTTAGTTTTTATAGTATTTGAATCTAATGTTTCTGCATTTTTCAATGTATTGATTGACTTTGATACCAGCTTCAATATCAAAAAGATAATTTTCTACATCTAATTTCAAATCTTTTCAACAATTCAAGATTGAACTTCTCATTCTGCGGTCGATTAATTTATCTGTACCTTTTCCGAAAAACTTAACGATATACTGATTTGAGGTTGTTTTGACTAGGTAGTTTTGATTGGTCATTCCACCCAACTGTTCAACACTCTGAATTTCTTCGTCACCAAATAATAAAGAAGCAATCTTTTCTTTAACGATTTCCTTCACAATCATCCTCCATTAGACTTCCCACTTAAATACTGTCTTGAAAGGTATTTAGGGTCTGTTGCAAAAACTCGGTGAATATCTTTGATCTCTCTTACTGGTTCTTCTAAATAAATGATATTTTTCAAACGATTGGCAAATCTCTTAATCTCCATCATTTGGATAGCTTTTTCAAAGTCAACACGTCCTGAACGTGAAGAACCTACCAGTAACAAACCTTTTTCCAATGAATCTCGAGTATTGATATTTACCTTGTACTCACTAACACCCATCATCAAAATGGTTCCCTGTGGTTTGATGTAACGAATGAGATCATTAATAGCAGGTCCGCAGCCATCACCACCACAGCATTCGAAACCATGGTCAAAACTAAGATTCTCTGGAATGCTATCAGTAATGTAGAGCTCTTTTGCAAATGAGAATAATTTAATTTCTCCCAGTGACGTCCGATAACAATAATCTCAGCTTCAGGCAAAGTGTAGTTGATAATATTGGCCATGACAAAAGCTAAACTTCCATCACCAATGACAGCGATACGTTGACGTCTGCTGTGAGATACCGTCATGAAACGATTCATAGCATGCATGCCAACACTGACAAACTCTGTAATGGCAGCAACTGTATCTTCGATATCTTCGTAAGCTACCACACGATCCTTAGGCAGAGAAACAAATTCTCGCATAAAGCCATCATAACCACTCGACAAGAAATAAGTTCCTGCCATATAGTTTTCATAGAATTCCTCATCACTCTGCATAGGTGGTTGGTTGGGAATCATGACAACCTTCTGGCCAATCTTTGTAGGTACCTGTGGGATCAGAAATAACAGTCCCACAAGACTCGTGAATCATAGCCATGGGAAGCTTTTTAGATAATATTTTGGGGATCACGTTTTCCTTGATAGTAGCGTTGATCCGCATGACAAACCGCCATAAAGTTTGGTCGAATAAGGATATGATTTTCTTGATCAATTTCCTCTTCCTGATATTTGATATTGATAAACTTTGGCTTGGTCAGTTGATAAATTTGATTAATCATGTCTCTAGTCTTTCTCAATCATACTTTTAGCAATTTTCAAGTCTGTAACTGTTGTAATTTTAAGGTTTGAGTATTCACCCTTAGCCAAGGCTACATCTTTACCCTTAATGACAAAGATTTTACATGCATCTGTTAAAATTTCTTTTTCATCTGCTGATAAAGAACCATACAAATCAATAAAGTCTTTACAACGGAAGGTTTGAGGAGTTTGCCCTTGATAGAGATGAGCGCGGTTTGGAATATCTGTGATAAATTTCCCATTAGTACTTTCAACAATGGTATCCACGGCTTCAAACTACAGTATCAACAGCATCATGATTTTGTGCAAGAGCAATGTTATCTTGAATCATTCGAAGTGTGATAAAAGGACGAACTGAGTCATGAGTGACTACGATATCATCTTCCGTAATTGGACGGTAAGCATCGATAGCTTCGATGATCTTTTCAATACTCGAATTACGATCAGCACCACCTTTGGTTATAATAATACGATCTTTATGAAGCGGAAGGAATTTTTCAACTCAAATCTTCATGTGTGTCACCCAGATCTCCGTGAACTCCAACTATAATCTTTTCAATACTTGGTTCCAAAACAAATTTTTCAATAGTGTGAATTAAGATTGGGCGATCTCCCAACTCTAGAAATTGTTTTGGCAAATTACTGATCCCCATGCGTGTGCCTGTTCCACCTGCTAAAATTCCAGCATAGACTCATTTTTATTACTCCTTTAGTATGTTCTTAAAAAATTCATTTCTTTTACTATTATATCACAACCCAGCCCTTTTCTCGAAATAAATACTAGAATTCTCTAGTCAGAAAGAGCGCTAGGCATGCCTTTAGAAAAGGGAACTTGAATGATAAAAATTCTCAACCATATTTTTCAACAAATATAGAGTTCTTTAGAATATTATAAAAACCTTAAAAGAAATCTTTTAAAATTTTTAAATAGGTAATTGAAAAAGAGCTGAGAATTTAGACAAGATAATGATCTTGTACCAATTTCTTAACTCTTTTAGTAAGTTTCTTTATTTTTCTTCCGAACCTCAAGGCCTTTAACGGCTTTTTAAACTCAGCAAGCATTTTTCCTACTGATTCGCCTAGCTCTGGTAAGCGTTTCTGGTCCAAAAATCAACAGTGCGCCAAGGACAATGACGATCAAGCCTGGTGCACCAATATCACGTAAGATTCCCATTTTTCTCCTTTCCTTTTTCTCTTAAAAATCCATTTACTAATAGCGATACTAACCTCATATAAAAGGATTAGGGGAACAGTCATCGCTAAATCACTAATAAAATCGGCCGGCGTCAATATAACAGCCAATACCAATAAAATGAAGTAGGCATGACGTCTATAAGCAACGAGTAGTCCAGGCCCAATCAAACCAATTGAGGTTAAAAAAGCAATGATAACTGGCAATTCAAAGATAAATGCTAGTGGTACAGTAGTTTGAAAGACAAAAGCTAGATAATTTTGTGCTGTTAACTGCGTCTCAAATAAGTTTTCACCCAGTCCTAGCAAGACCTGAAGTAAAGCTGGTGTTACAAAATAAAATCCAAAGGCTAATCCTAAGATAAAACAAAGGAAAGTTGCAGGGATATAAGCAAAAATCGCCCTGCTTCTTCAGTTTTAAGGGCTGGTCGAACGAAACTCCAGACTTGATAGACCGTAAAAGGTAAGGTAAGGCTAAAGGCCATCAAACTTGCTAAACGGAGATAAATCCATAAAATATCGTTCGGTCCTAAGACGATTAACTTCTGATTAAAGCCTTGTGTGATAAATTGATAAACCTGATCGGCAAATAATAGTGAAACGCAGAATACTAAAAAGAAACAAACAACTACTGCTAGCAATCTCTTTCTAAATTCTACCAAATGTTCAATAATTGTCAATTCCTTTTGATTCATCATTTTTCACCCTGTCTAATGGTAACAAGAATCACCACAAGAATAAAGAGAGTCTGTCCTGCCAAACTTTCCCAACTAGGGTAAATTCCCAATATATCAATACTTGGTATTCCCATGATCAGATGGTTCAGTATCATATTTGTCAACTGCAAGGCATGAATGCTGACTCCGTCATCTTAAAGGCTAAAGCATAAATCATCCAAGTCAGGATAAAAGAAAACCTTATGAGGTAGGAAAAATTGACTGGCTCTTGTTCATCACAAAGGCAATCACGACTAAGACTAAGAGGGCTAGAAATTCCTAAGATAAAAATCAAAACTAGAAATCCTTTGGCAGAATCCCCACACAGAATAAAATCGTCTCAGCACCTTCTCGAATACGGCTAGAAAACTCAGAGCAAACATAGAAAGGAAAGATCCTGTTTTCGTGACAGTTTGCATTTGTGATTCCATAAAGTATTCCATTTTTACAGAGGATTTGCTATGAAGCCAAATACCGATTAAAAATCATCATGATAACCGCAAAAATTCCGACTGCACCTTCGATGATTTCACGGTTAGTTCCTGAGGTGACTGCTGGAAAGGCAATCTGTAGGATATAGGCAATTAAAAAGACTGGCCACTATACTCAGCAAATGCACCACCATAGACCCACTTGAGTCCCTTTCTCATCTTAGCAGCTTTCAAAGTTGTCACAAAGCGCCATGACAATCAAGAGTGCTTCTACAGCTTCTCGGAGCAAAGATGAGCATAGCGTCAAATGCATTATAGGAAGCGCTAGTATCAATTTGAGATAGCTCTGTAATCAAGCTAGAAAGCTTTTCTTGATATTCACTATCCTTTCCCTTAACCATGATGACAGGACTTTCACTTTCAACCTTGTTATAAAGCGAAGGATTGGTTGTACTTACAGAACCCTCGATGGTGGGCCAAATAGTAATAAACTCCTTCATAGTTGCAGCTGCTTCAATTATCTTGACCAGCTTGAAATTGGGTCAAAGCCTTCTTTTAAAAAGGTCTATCCCATCCTTCAGTGTCAGATTGATGACGTCGTCCTATCTTCTGTACCTTCAACAAAGTTAGAAATGGCTTTTTCAAATCATCAAACGATGCCTGAATAGTATCAAAGTTCGTTGGTTCAGTCTCAATGCTACTACGCAGAAAGGAAATAGTTGTTCCACTTGCCCATAATGAGCTTGTACTATGGTCACGAACCACTGCTTCATTGATGGTCCAGTTGAATTCATTTTTATAGACTTCTCTTACTGCTTCCCAGATCTTGAGAAGCGATTGCCTTTATCTAAGGCTTCAAAACGAGGATTCAATCGTGAAACAAGTTTCTCTTTCTTTCTGCATTAAGGTCGACTGGATTTTTGCTCTTTCTCAAATGACAAAAGGGCTAAAGAAATCTGAGTTAGCTGGTCTTCAGTAATATCACCAGTTAAAGGCTAACTTTTCTTGAACTTGACGTCCTACTTCAGAATCAGAATGCTCGACTTTCTCGAAATCTTTGGTAATTTCATCAGATTAGTTTTCTTGCCCTGATCTTGTTTACCTTCTTTAACAGCTTTAGTTTCCATCAGTTATTTTCACAAAGTAAGGACTCAAATTCTTCCTTGGCTCCTACCGGAAAAATCAACAGAAAGAAACAAGCAAATAGGAGGATGATACTTTTAGGATTCCAATAATTTCTGCCCAATGTAAACCTCCCTTCTCACTCCACCAAAGCAAACAAAAGACCACTACCTATGGGTAACATATTCGTTCATTTTATCCGTAGCACCCAGATTGGTCTGCACTTTAACAAAGCTATCTCGGGGTCCTTTTTGGAAGGAAATAAAGAGCAAACCAGTGTCAGAACTGACCTGTCTTTTTCATCAATCCATCAGAATAAGAATAAGAGCGACGCAAGAGAGGCTTATCCACTTCTTTTTAGCTAAGCGTACATGAGAATCATCAGGAAGAAGCTTAAATCAACCTCATCAAATTCGTCTTCTTGCCAAAGGGAGCGCCACTTTCTTTATAACGACCAAAGGTATTTTCTTGTTCCTCGAGATTGGTTCGATCCCAAGTATCTAGGAACATCTGGATGCGCCGAACTGCCATGGAGGAACCATTTTCCATCCAATCCTTACTGTCAGCCCAAACAACCTGATCAAATTCTTTCGCAGTGGTAACATTAGCAGTTCCGTCTTTAAAACCAAAGAGATTACGAGGAGTTTCCATACGATTACCGATAGCTGCAAACCCTGATTGACTCCAACGAAGAGTAACGGCATTTCTACCTTGCGAATAAGGTTACGAATAGCATGAAAGAGCAACTTGCTCATCATCAGCAAGCTTGGATAACTATATCTCCACCCGTGTACTTTTCTCATGTAACTGTTCCTTTGGAAATGAGGTAAATCTCTGAAAAAGTTTGGGACGTTTGTTCTTCTAGTTTCAGCTTTTCTAGGAAACTAGCCGAAATTCCAAAGGTCAGTGTCAAACGATGAGGATTAGGCCCAACTGTTTCTCCAGTATCACTTGGAGGCAAGAGGCTATTGTTACCATCTTTTTTAACCAATTCTCCTTCTACAAGTTTGGCACTATAATCCGTCCAATCTTTAAATAACTGGATGATTTTCTCTTTGTCAGTTGTATGCAAATCTAAAACCACAAAATAAATGTTTTTCTGCTGCGACAGTTGTAATGCTAGACAGTGTTTCCATATAAAGGCTATTTTTCATCCCCGTACGAGATTTTCTCCTGACCATCAAGCTTAGGTGCGAAAAGCAGAAGCACCAGAGGAGTCCAAGTGCGAGACCAGCCCTCCGATACCTGCTTTTTAGAAATTCTCGACGGTCCATTTTTGTTCAAAAATTTTTCGCCTTTTGTTTGTCATATTACTTATTCTCCACCAAGAGATTTACCCATTTGTGATAATGGTTCACCAAGTTTTGTGACTCGCTTCAGACAATTCTTTAGTGTCCTCTTTCGTTAAGTCTGTGATAGAGTTTATGAGTGTTCCTTGTCCGTCATGTGTTTGTCTAACAAACTATTGACAGATTTGAAATCTTCCTCTAACTCCCTTAACCAAGGACTGCATCTGATTTTTCAAGTAAAGGTTTAAAGAGTTGGAAAATCTTTTCAGCACCTTGGATATTGGCACGAAAATCATACAAAATCTGTATGAGAATAAATCTCCTCTTCACCAGTAATCTTACTTGTCGCTACTTCATTGAAGGTCGACAGCCCCAGTTAGCATAATCTTGTAATCAACTATCTACAGTCGCAATCTTAGCCTTCAATTCCTTGATATCATTTACCAGTTGGTCACCATACACCTCAGTTCCTTTGGTTGTGTTTTCCTCCCAAAGAATGCGCTCGATACGGTGGAAACCGACCAACCTTCTTCAGTCTTGTTTTTCATCTAAGTAGTCTGCTAATCAATCAATCTTCACATCAGATTCTCCGAAGCTCTCTGCAATCGGCTCTGAGCGCTCATCAGACATACGAGATTAAAGGGTATGCCTTTTTTAGCTTCTTCTAGCTTACCATCCTTCAATAATTGAACAAAACCTTCAGTATCCGTCAATAGTTTATCAATCTGTTTCTTCCACAAAGGTTTTGTGAGTCGCTAGTTGCCTTATCCAATAGTTTTTGGTTATCTTCTGACAATTTTTGTAACCTGAGAGGAATTACTTGTAGTTGACGATTGTTCAAAAACGAACTGCACAAGCAGATATACAACAATGTCGAAGATAAAAGGATAAAAACCAAGTTTTTCATATAACGTCTCTATTAAATCATGGAATCCCATTTTGTTTTAAATTCATTATAACATAGATTTTTCTAATCATTCAATAAATTGTCAGAAAATTTAATGTTTTGTCGTTAAAAGTTTGAATAGACTTTTCTAGTTAAAAATTGTTAAAATAATAGGAAAATAAAAGAAAAGCAGCTATTTACACCATGATGAATATGCAAAACATGATGCGTCAAGCTCAAAACTTCAAAAACAAATGGAGCAAAGTCAGGCTGAACTTGCTGCTACAGAATTTGTTGGAACTTCTGCCCAAAACCTTGTAACTGCTACACTAACAGGAGACAAGAAAGTTACAAAATTGACTTCAATCCAGCAGTTGTTGATCCCAGAAGATATTGAAACTCTATCAGATATGACAGTTCAAGCAGTCAATGCTGCTCTTGAACAAATTGATGAAGCAACTAAAAAGAAACTAGGTGCTTTTGCTGGTAAATTACCATTCTAATAGCATAAAAAGAGGCTGATGTTCAATTCAGCCTCTTTTGTCTTACCTAGAAAGTAAATATTTCTGCTGCTTTCTTGAGAAGCAAGTCCGTATATTCAGGATCTTCCTGAGCGGTTTCAAGCTCTTCTTTAATTCTTTCTAGATCATCTGTTATCATACCATCAACTCCCAAACGTAGGGACTTATCAAAGGATTCCGAACTATTGATTGTCCATACATAGAGTTTTTGTTTTGTATTCCAAAGCTTGGTTACAAAATATTCATCTAAGGTAGAATATTCCATGGTATAGCCTGTAGCATTCGTTCTTGGAAAAACGGAATTGTAGGGCAGAATGAAATAGACCGGAATTTCCTTATCATACTGAGTTACTTTTTCAATAACATGATAATCCAAAGATTGCATCTGATGCCCATAGACTTTGATCTTTGCCCCATATTGATCTAGAAAATGATCCATCATTTGAGCACTATCTTTTCGACTTGTTTTAATTTCAATCAGCAATTTCTGATGAAGGATCATTGGCACGATTTATATAATCATCAAAGCTGGATATTTTAGCCTGATAACCATTTTCATAAATATCTAATTGCTTCAACTCATCTAAAGTTAAGTCTTGCGGTGTTACATTTAATCCCGCTAAACTTTTTAGGTTAGCATCATGCATCATGACAAACTGACCATCCTTGGTTTCCTGCACATCCATCTCAACTAAATCTGGTTTTAACTGAGCTGTTTTTTCTAAGGATTCAACTGTATTTTGGACACCATTTCCATTTGAGACACCTCTGTGAGAGATGACAAGTGGAGGATTGACTACGGGTGCTTCTAGATAAACATAACCCTCAATCGCAAAGAAGACACTGGCGCACCCCATTACACCCCATCTCATGATATGATCTTTCTTTCGTCTTGGCATAATATCCAACTCCTCACCAGTTAAAAAGGAGGTAAACTTAACCAAGAAGTAAGTCAAAGCCATATAGTGGATATTTTTAATCAATATATAGTTCGAAATAGCAAGAATCAAATGATTCTCGATGTGTGAGACCATCCACTAAAGACTGATCAACCAATAGAGGTATTAAAAGCAAATAGAAGAATAGATTCGTTTTAACAAGAATTAGAAAAAGATGCCAAAGCGTAAAACCAAAAATGATTCCTGGTTTTTTCTAGACTGTAGACCACAGCATCCTTAACTGTCATCTTTTCAAAAAAGATTTTTGGAAGAACAAAAACCAACTTAACAGAAACGTATAGGAAGAGGATAGACAAGATGATAATACCAATCCACCATATCCAATACTTGTCTTCCATGTAGGTCTGAATAAAATCAGGTATCACTATTTTATTAAAATAATAAATTTTAAAAATCTTCCTGATAAACGGAAAAATCATAGCGATATAAACGAAGATAAACAAGGCCTTGGAAAGAGTCAGACGTTTCATGAAGGCTATACTTTCACGAAAGACCTTCCGACTATACTCAATCAAGGTTCGTTTTCTCATGATAGAGAAGGTGTCGAGCCCTCAATGAAGAGAGAGACTAATTTGAAAATAGGCTACTAAAAAGGGTTAATGGCTATTAAGATTAAAAACCCAAAGCTGACTAAAAGGCGCATGTTTTAAAATTTCAAAAACATTGTTATAGGAAATAAACAAATAGCCCGTCTGACTGAGTAAAAAGCCTGCTATCAATGAGTTCAGTGGCAACCAAATATAATCTACCAGCATGAAGATTAAAAAAATAGAAAGAGATTTTATCCAGATTCAGGTAAAATCTTTTAAAAACCCAATTTTTAGGTTTTTCAGGTTTCATAAAACCTCCTAATCAAACAGCTGTGATAAATCTAAACCACCGAAAGGATTAGAGTTTAGACTACTCTTGGAGTCCAGTAAGATCTCTTTCATCAGATTCTAGAAAAGCTTCATAAACACGCGCAGTCATTCGTGCATCCTCTAAACTATTATGAGATTGGCCTTTGAATCCTAGAAATTCAGCCACAGTCTGCAACTTGAGATTTGGCAATACCATGAAGATCAGAACTTCGTCGCTCAAAAAGCTTCATCATAGAGATCGACTAGATATTGGCTACTATAATCCAAACCATGCTCCAATAAAATCGGTAAATCACTCTGGCTGCATTATAACCAATAAGGGTAACTCACCACAAAGTCTTGAAAATTCTTAAGCACATCTTCCACCATCGGTGCATCTTTCAAGGTTTCAGACGTGATACCCGTTAAACCATTGATAAAACTTTTCAATGGTACGTCCGTATGAACATAAGAGTCAAAGCTCCAATTTCTTCACCATCTTTAAAACGGACCGCAGATACCTGAATCAAGTGAGTTTTATCTTGGTGTTTCATTCAAATTCCAAATCAAATGAAATGTAATCTCTTAATTTTTCCATCTTATCTCATTCCTTACTGTATGTAAAAAGAAACTACTTTGGTTATACTCTAGAAACCAAAGCAGTTTTTCTTATCCTCCAAATAAGCGGAGCAAAGAGCCTTTCTTCGTTGCTTGTACCTTGCTTAGCCTGATCCAACTCCAACTGAAGGGTTTTCTTGGTCTTCATGGCTTGTAGGTTAACTGTTGTTGTTGATCCAATTGCTTATCTTTTTCTGCGATTTGACGGTCTTTGACACGCATCTGTTCATCTTTTTCAGCTAACTGTTTGTCTTTGGCTTTTAATTGCTCATAAAGACGGGATGATTTCAGCGTTCTTTTCATCAACAAGAATCTCCATTAACTCACGTTTACTTCACATCATCACTAACAGGTTCATCTTCAAAAATAGTTTTTGTAGATTTCTTCAAAGCTTTAATCAAGCCACCGAGAGTTACCACAGTAGACTCCTTTATCATTTTAGTCGTATCTTCTCTCAGGTAATTCTCGACACGGTTATTGATTGCTTGGCAGGACAAGCCCAGACCTCAGCAATCTCACCACAGTCATCTCAATACTCATAATATCCTCTGAAAGTTTTCTAGCTTTTCTTTATTTAAATATTATCATAAGCAAAGCAAAACTGTCAAATATCACCGTGTTTTTCAACCCTTCTTCAAAACAATTTTTCTTCTAAACTAGACTGTCTATCAGCTTTTTAAAACTAAAGATCAGTTTGCAATTTTACCACCAGCTCTAATCAATTGAAAAACCTTTCTTGGTTTATAAAGATGATCTCGTTTTCTCAAAATGGCTACATAATTTATCACCTTCAAAACCAGCCAATTCCTTCTCAGTTTGTCTCCAATTCAATAAAGCGACCAAAAACGCACTTCTTCAGCCTGTTCTGGTGTCAAATAAACCTTAACTAAGTCACCTGTCCCAATCTCAATCGGATGTAGAAAATCTAGTTGTCCAGCCTCAACTTTTTCGGAAATTTCTTCCAAGGTCAAAGCATCGTCCAACTGTAATCCAGCTGCACTTGTTCGTGTTAAATGAGACATTAACAGAGCTGCATAGCCAAGTTTTTTCTCCCCAAATCAACTGACAAGGTACGAATATAAGTCCCTGCTGCATTTTCACACGGTAGCGCTAAATCGAGCAAGTTTATCCTCATAAGAAATTGGGCTGGTTCTTTCGAAACTATAAATCGTCACCTGACGTTCTGGACGCTCCACTTCCTGACCAGCACGCGCATACTCATAGAGTTTGCGACCATTGACCTTGACAGCCGAGTACATAGGTGGAATCTGAGTGATCGGACCTGTCAGACTGGCAATCGCTTGATCAACAATCTTTTCATCTAAGGGAGACAATACTGGTGTCTCTGCAACTACCTCACCACTAGCGTCTTCAGTTGTCGTTGAATAGCCTAGGGTGATTTCCCACCTTCATAGAACTTTACCCTCATCCTGCATAACTCGACCATGCGTGTTGCTTGCCAACGGCAATCGGCAAAACACCCACCACATCCGGATCCAAGGTCCCACCATGACCAATCTTCTTGGTTCCCAAAATCTTACGCAGTTTAAAAACCGCATCATGCGAGGTCATCCCCGCTTCTTTTTATAAATTGATAATACCGTTCATGTCTTGCTTTCTTTTCCCCCTTCAATGCTTCAAACTTGGCTTTCATGGTTGGATTTTTCCGTGTCAGTTTTTTGACTGAAACGTCTTCTAACTTATTGTTAGCCAGGCGGAGTTGGTTTTCTGATGTTGTCAGGAATTTCTTGACCTCTTCCATACGCTTAATGGCTTTATCAATCTCATCGATGGCCTTGCCGAAGTTGACAGAAGCTGAATTGTAATTCTTTGCAAAAGCTACCTTGAAAGCGTCCAAGTCTTCCTCAAAACGAGTGATATCTATATTTTGTTCCTTGATAAAAGCGAGCTCTTGCTTGTATTTTAGGGAATTAAGGGCAGCATTGCGCAAGAGTCCAATTAGTTGAATAAAGAACTGGGGACGAATGACATACATCTTCTCATATTCATGGCTAACGTCAACAATTCCTGTATTAAAGTAGTCGTTTTCTGCTTCAAGCATACTTACCAAAACAGCATACTCACAGTCTTTCTCACGGCGGTCTTTATCTAATTCCTTGTAAAAGTCTGCATTCTTATGTTTCTTCTCTGTCCCGTCTGCTTCATTTTTCATCTCAAACATGATGGAAATGAATTCTAGTCCATTTTCATCAAAATCACGGAAAATGAAATCGCCCTTAGAACCACGTGCTGAAACCTTGTTGTCCTTTTCAAAGTAAGCATTTGGGAAGGCAAAGCTACGAACCTTGTTGAACTCACCTTCCGCATAGTGTTCCAGACTTTCACCAATAGCCTTTGTTGATTGTTGGGCTTTGAAATTCTTATAGAACTCAACCTGCTCATTAGCCGCCTTAAGCTGGGCCTCATAATTTTGCTTGACTGAAGTCAGAGAAAGTTCGTTTTCTTTTTCTTGTAGAAGGAGCTGATTTTTTACCTGATCTCTTTCTTTCTCTAAGTCAGATAATGTTTTTTGGAGTTGGTTCTCATGCTCTAAGCGCAAGGTAGCCAATTGATTTTCGAGCTTGGACTTCTTTTCTTTCTCTAGCAAGCTTTGACTTGCACTTTGCTCCCTACTTTCTTTGCTAATTCTTTTTCTGTATCAAAGTTTTGGATTTGGCTTTGAGTTGAGCTATTTCTTGATCTTTTTGAGCTAGTTTGGTCTGTTGCTCATTTCAAAGCCTTTTGCTCAACCAGAGACAACTCTTGTTTTATTCTGTCATGCACTCTTATCAAACTCTGCAGTGCGAACTTGAGAAAGCAGTTCTGCATATTGGCTTTTCATTGACTGTAAATACTTCGCCACAATTTGGACATTTAATCTCGTTCATGTTATTCCTCTAAATTTATCTATTCTACTTTCATTATAGCATGGATAAACAAAAAGAAAAAGTTGGAATGAATCCAACTTTTAATCTATATGTATCTTCGTTTTTATTTAAGAAAGCCGTAAGGTAATCCCATGAGTAGACCACCACCGATAAGGTTACCGATAAAGGTCACACCCCAGTGACGAAGGATATTTCCAATACCGAAGTTTGCGATTGAATCAGCAGCAACACTGAACTTCACAATCGCAAATGAAGCAAAGTTTGCGGCGATGTGCTCATTTGTTAAGAATACAAACATGTAAATGGCTGATAGAACCAACCAAAGTTTTGCTCCACCATCCTTAACTAAAACAAATGAAAGAATGGCTATGTTTACAAAGATATTAGCTAGAATACCTTCAAGTAAAACTAGTTCATTAGAGCGTCCCAACTTCATTTCCACAACTCCAGAAATAAAGCTATCATGGGTAAGGTTTGCATAAGCTGCTGAATGGGCGAATCCCCAACCTGCTATAAGAGCACCGATCAAATTAAAGAGTGTACAGTATAGAAGAATTTCAGCTGTTTTTCTCCAGCTAATTTTTTTCAAAAAGCTACCAGCTGTCAAGAACATCATGTTAGATGTTACTAACTCAGCATTCAAGAAGACAATGTAAGCCAATCCCCAAGCGAAAACAAATGGGAAGAGGAAACGTCCACTACCAGGAGCAATCTTATTAATCAAGTCAGCTCCAACTGCACCAGCTGCTGTACTAAATGTTAAGAATGCACCAGCAAACATTGAACGGATAGCATACTTGAATTTACTTTGACTGTAAAGACTTTCCTTTTTCTTACAAGCAAACTCAATTTTTGAGATAAATTCTGAAGAAACCATATAAACTCCTAAAACTTTTATTTGTGAATATTATAACATCAAAAATCGAAATTATGGAAAAGGCTTTCTTAATTCTATTTTGCAATATTTTTATCACTTGTAGCAATCGTTTCCATTTGCTTTGTATCAGTATCTTTAGTGTTTTCAACCTTTATTTTTCAAACTCTCTATTCTATATATTTAATATGTGTTTTCACTTTAATCTATATGAATTTACAAGCCTCCTTTTAGTTTTCAGCTAAAGTCCATGAACTAATATATGTTTGAATTTATAGACAGAGAAAAATAACGTTTTTATCAAAGGTTATTTGTGCCAAAATCGAGGTCTGATTTTTAGTCCTGACCTCCTCTATTATTAATATTCATTTTATTTTCAAAAGCTCGTACTAATCAACATAAGTCTCTTCATTTTTATTAAGATAAGCGTATGGTAAGCCTATCAAGAATCCTCCACCAATCAAGTTAGCAATGAAAGTAACTCCCCAATGACGTAGGATATTAGGAATATCAAAATTAGCAATCTGATCAGCTACAATACTAAATTTAATAATACTAAAAGACGAAAAAGTTAGCTGCAATATGCTCGTTTGACAAGAAAAACAAACATAGAAATAGCTGATAAGATAATCCAGAGTTTAGCATTGCTATCCTTAATCAAAATAGAAGATAGAATGGCAATATTTACGAACATATTTGCCAAAATCCCTTCCAACAAGACCAACTCACTAGGTCGTGCCAACTTCTTAGCTACAATCTTTGGAAGATAACTGTCGTGTGTCAGGTGTGAAAAAGCCGATGAATTAGCAAAGCACCAACCTCGCTAACAGAGCACCAACTAAGTTGAGAAAAAGGCACAATAGAGCAAAAATGACAAAGGCTTTTTCCAATCAATCTTCTTCAAGAATGTTCCAGCTGTCAGATACATCATGTTTGATGTGACCAATTCAGCATTTAAAAATACAATGTAAACAAGTCCCCAAGCAAATACAAAGGGAAAAAGAAAATAGCCAGCACTTGGAACGATGCTATTGAGTAGATCAGCACCTATAGCCCCAGCTGGCCCGTACTAAAAGGTTAAGCACCTGCAAACATCGAGCGAATGGCATATTTCAAAACTTGCTTTGGTCAAATAGACTCTCTTTCTTATAGCAATAATAATCAATCTGAGAAATAAATTCTGAAGAACTCATATAAACCTCCTAAAATATAATCATCAACATTATAACGCCAAATAATTTTAAGTGAAAATTAAATTTTACTTTTACACTTGAATATTTTTAGCGCTAGTAAAAAGCTCAATTTATCTCTTGCAGTCGCTCTAGCAGCCTCTGAAACCCACAAATGCCGACAATATCTGATAAAACAGAATCACAAATATTCACACTCACCATAACCATATTTACGCGAATAGAGGGAGCCTTGTTGCTGATTGATAAAAATTGAAGCCAACACTTCAGTTCTCTGCAGAAATTCAAAGTTCCAACTCTCTATGCAAGTCCAGCTCTCACTTTATCCTACCTTCGCCTTTTGACTGGTAGTTTTTCGTGCTTTTTGAGAAATCCTTGACAAAATTTTGCTAACAATTCCTTGTTTTGGTAGACAAACGACAAGAAAATCAGAGATAGAGCAGCATGAAAGTAGAAAAGTAAGTCAAATTAATGCTTTCTGCTACCTGACCAACTGGCCTTCACTCCTATAAAGCCGATACTCTGATCTTCAGAATTTCATATATTCTCCCCACTACCATCCTGGCGCAAGTGCTTGACAGCTAAAGAATATCCTCATTGTTATAAAGAAAATTGTACTTCTTATTTCATCATAAAAACAAACATCACACTCTGCCAATAGCAAGTTTTCGTAAATAGACTTCCTATGAAAGCAAAATATGATACAATAAACTATGAATTATGAATCAAGTAAACTCTTAACTGATGCACGCTTTAAGCGCCTTGTTGCGTTCAGCGCACTACTTTTTGAAGAGATGTTAGCTGTGTAAAACAGTATCAACATACACATGCAAAAGGTGGACGAGACCCCCCATGTTAAGCTTGAGAAGATCCTCATGGCTACTCTCTCAATACATGCGAGAATACCGTGCTTATAGAACAAATCGCGGCTGATTTTGGCATCTCACGAAAGCAACTTAATCCGTCGAGTCAATGGGTTGAAGCTAACTCTATTTCAAAGTGGTTTTGATGATTTCAAAACTCTACATGCTTAGTGCTGAGTACGGTGATTGTGGATGCAACAGAGGTAAAAATAAATCGTCCTATCAACTAGCCAATTATTCTGGTAAAAAGAAATATCATGCTATGAAGGCTCAAGCTGATCATCAAGTCAAGGAGAATTGTTTCATTGATATCGCTGCGAACTATTGCCACGTGATATGAAATTGTTCAAAATGAGTCGCGAAATATCGAACAAGCTGGGCAAAAATCTTTGGCTGACAGTGGTACTCAGGACTCACGAAGAGTGTATTCCGCGCAAACTCCGATAACCATACGCTATCTAAAGAGAGAATCAAGGTTGAGAATCTACAAAGAAAACTATTTTCAACTAACTCTATCGAAATCGACGCAAACGGTTTGATGAATGAATTTGATTGCTGGATCTATCAATCCGTGAACTAGGATTTTGTTTCGACAAGAAAGTCTAGATTTATTGTCTCGATTGCTTCAGTTTTTCCATTTTCACTCTATCTCTGAGCTAAAGTCCTACCATTGATGATAACTTTTAATATGATACTTTTTCGTCTCACTTTTAGATTTCGACGCATTTATCATTCTCTTTTGATCAAAAGAAATAGGCTAGAGCTTTTTCCGCTCTTTGTTCAATACATATCTAGCTCCATTCAGTTTAACACTTGGAATAAAATCGACCTCAATCTTTTAATATTATTCAGTGAGTATAATGCGCTTTTCAAAAACATACGTATGGATATGAAAATCTTCCTTAGCACATGAGAAAGCAAAAGTCAGTTCACTCTGACGCACAATGACATAACGGCGCCAAAGGATCAATAAAAGAAGGAAGGATTACAGCAAATAGCAAAAGTCAAAACCGAGCTTTTCATCGACTTTAGCCCAATCAAAAATAATCCATCATAATTAAAGCTCCTCCCTTATTATATCACTTTTGATTGAACAACTAGTTTTATGGACAAGAAAAAGACTGAACAACGTTCAGCCACTTTTCAATATTACTGATGGATATCTTTACTCTAGTCAAATCAAGATCGTTTACCGATTTTTCCGATAAGAATGGCACCAACAATCAGTAAAGCGAATTCTCCGATAGCAGTTGTAAACCAAGTTAGAAGAAAGTTAGCAGCTTTGCTACGATGTTCAATTCTAGCAGCAATGGTGATCATTGAAATCGAAAAGAATTGAAAAGAAGAAATGATCTTTCGAATCAATCCATTAAAAAGATAGTCTTTTTATATTTGCTAAACAACCATACGCCTAAACTTAGGAAGATAAGCGTAGAGCCCACCATCCAGCGACATCGATGATTCCAAACTGAAGAAATTTGCAATCATACATCCAAGAGTAACACCGATAATGTACTTAGGATTGTAAAAGGCAAAAATTCATCATTTCAGAGATACGGAACTGATAAGCACCGTAGCTGATAGCATTAAGGGGTGGTGATTGTCAAAACCACATAAATTGCTGCGACAATGGCAATATCTGCCATATCACGGATAAGTTAGTTTTTCATGTTTTCTCGTTGACGATTAACCCATGTAAAATATGCTTGGTAGAAGAAGTTACACCAAGGGTTGAGCAAGTCAACCCTACAAGTATAGCACATTTATCTCCTTTAGATGCTTTATTTTTATGAAAACATGCATAAAAATTCTTCGATAATGAAATTCTCCTACTTATTTTGGGCTGCAACTACTCTTGTTTCGATTATTGTTCGTATCACGATTTTTTACCTTTGCCAACAAGAATTATGGGCGACTGCTCTGGGAAATATAACTGGAATTTTGTTTGCTTTTTCACCAACGATACCATTGTTTTTAAACAGAAACGAAAAATTGGTTCAAACGTCCGATAAAAATTTACAACTGCAGATTCATAACTTTTTCTATTAGACCTCCTTCTGACCTTTATTTTTGTGACGAGTTTCCTTCACATCATCGGTCAATTTGTAGGTGATAATCTCAATACTATCAACACAATTGAGACTATTTTTGCACAAGTTACGATCATAGTCCCTCAATTACATCTTTCAGTAAAGCTTTTTGTTTTTAAAAACACTGAGCATATTTCTTGAATTCAACAGATGATTGAGATATAATTTAGACCGTAAAATTTTCGAAAGGAAAAAGAAAATGTTAAAAGATCTTAAAGAATTTTTGTCTCGTGGTAACGTTGTAGACCTCTGCATGTCGGTGTAATCATCGCTTCTGCTTTTTGGTGCTATCGTGACTTCATTTGTTAATGATATCATTACTCCACTTCTATTGAACCCTGCTTTGAAAGCTGCAAAAATTGAACGTATTGCTGAACTTTCATGGAATGGTGTTGCTTACGGTAACTTCTTGAGTGCTGTTATCAACTTCCTTGTTGTTGGTACCGTTCTATTCTTTGTGATTAAAGCAATGGAAAAAGCTCAAAACCTTGCCAAAAAAGAAGAAGTTGCTGAAGAAGCACCTGCTGGTCCAACTGAGTTGGAAGTTCTTCAAGAAATCAAAGCTCTTCTTGAGAAAAAATAATCATCTAGAGGATTCGGTTCAATACTGAATCCTTTTTTACTTCTCCTTTTGCTGAGTTTAGAAAAAACTTGAGTTCAGCTCTCTTTTTTGATATAATAATTAAAGTTTCCACCCTTAGTGTAATGGATATCACGTAAGATTCCGGTTCTTGAGATGGGGGTTCGATTCCCTCAGGGTGGATATTTTATAAAGAACTTACCAAAATCTGTAGATAAAGCTGTAAGGATTCAGGCTCTATAATATTTCTAGTGGATAAATTTCTATAGATATTATGGAGTCTATTTTATTGTTGAAAAAGGTTTACTTTTATCTAGGCTTCAGTCTAGTTTTTTATAATCGAAATGCCTCTGTAAGGACGTCTCATCCCAAAATTAATTCCCTGTACTTGGTAGTGATAGATGGGGGCAGGATAAAACTTTTGAACTCGGTTTTTAAGGTGAGTGTCTATCATTTCAAGTAAAATCCCATCTGATAAATAGGGAAATTCTGGTCCGCTGAGTAAATCTTCTTCTAGTAAATTCAGGTCCCACCCTCATCAATAGATCTGCAAAAAGAATCTTACCAAAAATCAATACAGTATTTTGAGCTTTTGATTTCTAAGCCTCAAGAAAAAAATTTGCAGGTGATTTTCTTGAGAAAGTTGACACCGTAATTCATACCAATATACTTGATTTCTCACCAATATGAACCCACTTCATCCTTGAACGACCTCTTCTATCCTTATATCACTTTCTCTTGATTTTTATAGAGAATTAAGTCAAAAACTAGATTCTTTAGCATAAATACGAAAATGAACCAAGTCTTCTTCAGTCAAAACTCCACTCCGCCCTATGAATCACTTCTGTAATCAGGCTACTAGTCTCTAGCTTACAAAAGATTTGACGAACTAGGAATCTTATGAAGAGCATCAAATAAGTCTCTATCTGTGATTTGGTAAAATGACAGAAGGGAAATTTCAATCGAATCAGATGTTTCTTTTCCTTCAAAGTCATCGTAGAAATCTCGTAATGACTATTTTTCACTAAAAAGCTGCACTAGCTTCATATTCATCCTCTGGTACAGATTTCCACCTAGCATTAAATCTCTCCTCCACTATTTTCTCATCACACACACTTTCTCTCTATAAAAATCTAAAATAGTTTAAAAAACGCACAGCTACTTGTTATTGATTCACCATTAAATCCATCCTTTTTCCCTTAAATTCAGCAATACGAGCTAAATCCTCATCTGAAGGTTTATTGGAAACAATTTCTTTTGTAATAACCGAATACTCTTTGTTCCATTTTTTTAAGAATTGCAATAACAGAATCTGAAAATCCCTGATATCTCTTTTTCGAAATTGACTCTAAATTCCACTCTTGAATTTCAGAAAGTCCCATAAATTTTTGTGATTTCGATCTTAGAAGCTGCATATTCTTTTTCTTTTTAGCAAAGTAACCATTTCCTGCTATAATATTTAACTTCTTTTTCAAATGGTAATTTATTGCCCTATATGCTCGATTTTCTCGGATTTTTATGATCTGATTCATCTATAAAGTAGTTAGTTTGCCATTTTTGAGGGAAGATATGCTCGATTTCATTTACTTGGTAATAATGAATCCTGATGTTTATAAGCAAGTGTTTTAAGCAACATTCTCACCACATTACGGTGAGGATTTTTGGATTCCTGCTTCAAGTTGAGCTTGGTCTAGTTCTTTTGAAATCAAATTTAGGAATATCTGATACAACAATTGCTGAATTTAATTTTTAAAAATATCACCTTAACAGCATTGATAGTTGGAATAAGAATGTATTTTGTCATTAGTTCAGCGAGTAATTTGTTTAAGAATCTTGCAAATTTATCCTCAAAGTTTTTATCCTTACGATAACAAATATAATATATAATCACCGGATATTTCCAGAACTCATTAGGATATGAAGTAAGTGTATCTAATGTTTGTTTTATCTTTATATTTGATGACCAACTCTCATCTTCCAGCACTTCACCTTTTATTAATTACTTTTCCATAATTCCGATCATTACAGAATAAATTATCTAATAATTCAGATTGATAAAGGCGTTCAAATTTGTTACTCGAATAGTATTTTCTGACACCAGGTGTAGTACTTTTTAGTATCTTTTTCCAAAGCTCTAAGATAGAACATATAGTAATAAAATAATTGTTGGATACTTCATTAGCTGCTAGCTTGTTCATCAAGCTCTTTCCAGCGTTCAATAAATGTTTCCTTTATCTTTTTCCCTCAAGATGTGTTATAATCTTAGCTTTAAATATATCAGCATCAGATAGCGGTAAACCTCTGTCATTTAGAGTAGAGAAAATAGTCAATGCTGTATCTTGGGTATCAGCAGTTATTGGTAAAAGAATAGCTTGATTTAATAGGAATAAATGAACTGATAAATCATTAAGGGATTCTCACTTGAATGTTTATCAAGTAACTCCTGAAAAATGAATATAATTTCTAGAATAATTATCTTTAGAATCTTTATTTGCTCTTCCAGTTTCGAGAATTTTACGAAGAATTTCTATTACCTTCATTATTAACAACACGTGATGTTAGAAGAGTAGTCTTATAATCAACTGTTCCAGTCAGTTTATTAGTGCGCCAGATTGAGGGTTCAATCTTACCAATAAAATTGTTCGCTTCTGGAGTTCGTTCTGATAATGGAGAATTAAATAGCTTTGTGTAAATCGCTCTTAACAATAAAAAAACAGAGAGGTAATACGTTGCTGACCATCAATAATTTCCTGTTCACCATTATCATTTTCATACGAAACGATACTTCCAAGAAAATACGAACCTTCGCGTTCAGTACCACCATTACTGACGGTAAATTCCCATAAATCTTCAAACAGTGTTTCAACCTGTTCATCCGTCCAAGCATAAGGACGCTGATATTCTGGAATAACAAATGGTTTTGTTCTTCCACTACCAAGTAGTGCCTCAACACTCTGCTTATTAACTTCTATTGTGTTGGCATCTTAAACCTCCATATTATATTTTGCTAAAATACTACATTTTTATTGATTATTTTGAAAACTATATCAAATCGCTTTAACTAGCAATCCTACACATTCAAAACGAACTTTTAGTAACTATTGCATATCTTCCATGGCTTCTTTCACATATCCTTCTACATCTTCAATCTCTAAAAACGAAGGATCAAGGTGACACAAAAAGTGCCAATCTTCGGCGCCTTTTTCTATAGACAATCGCTTCCCCGTCTTCACTTCCGAAAAAAGTTTCGTCGACTTCATACCCGTTGCGCTCTAAAAAGTCCTTTGCCTGATGATACTTGACTTCTCGTAGCTTCGATATAAGCTTTGACTTCATCGTTGTTAACGATATAGGCATCGATTTTTGAATCCCCTTCGATTACTTGATTGTTTTTAACGGAAAGATTCGAAATTTCTTTCCAAATAATCTCGACATTTTCTTCAGGTTCAAATGAAAATCTAGATAAAGGGACAATATTTCCATTGAACACAATTTCCATATAATCTGGCAAGTGTTTTGGGTTCACATACTCCACTTGAAACCCATCTTCTGTTTCTAAAGTATATCCAGGAATTTGAGCTACAAAAGGCTTTTTCCATCTTCTAAAGAGTCAAACACGACTAAATCTTTTGAATAATGATTTTTGATACAATTCCAATATAAGCATTGATAATCTCCTCCTTCAAATCTAGGGACACTAACGTCAATCAGTGTACAACCTCAGCATACTTTGAATAAAAATATGGTATAGCCCTATCTTATATATAAATCTATATCCCATTGACTTAATTCGACAGGCTCTAAAAGTAAAATCTGTTAAATAAACACTTACTTCATTATAGTGATTAATCTTTTTAATTTCCTTCAAGTATCTTTTGTGAAACACCAGCGACAATAACATTTATATGATTTTCAAATTTTTCCTTTTTATAATCTTTCTACATTTTTACTTGAAAATAGTAATATTTTATTTTTCGAGTACACTGTTTTTGTTCTATTGAAGATTTACCATTAGTATCCATTAATATCCAAAAATGGGATCTCCGACTGTTTCGAAATCGGGTTTTAAGTACCTAGTATATTCAGATAGAGCAAACAAGCAAAAAAATCTTCATACTTAACTAATTTAATGCTGTTATAGTCTGATACTTACAAGCTCCATTCTGAAATTCACTTTCGGCAGAAATAAATATTCCATTGATTCCACTAATATGATTCAGTTTATAGTCAAAAATTTCTCAATTCACTAACATTTATTGATTTTTCCAATTTTTACACTCTATTCCAACTTGATAAGATACACCAAAATGTTCAAATGAATAAAGAACATCTATTTCATGGGTTGCTCCATCATCTCCAATCATTTTAACTTTCGTATTGATTTTAGCATTAATTCTCTTTATTTGAAAGTTGTAAACAAATATCTTTGATGGTAGCTTCAAAAAGCGTCACCTTTTCCCATCGGATCACTTCATATATATTTCTTTAAGATTTTTACGTCCAATTTTATACATTACTCCATTATAATCTATTGTTGAAGATGTTTGTTTGCTTGGACACACAATACCAATTCATGGCAAAAAACCGTTTTCATAAAAGAAATCAAGATAGATAAGTGATGTTGAGAAAGACCAAAGACAGCAAAAATCTGGGTTCCTTTTGCATAGTGCATCAGCACAAGTTTCTTTGATGTAAAAAGTGGTATAGAATCCTCTAGACCAAAATAATCTCCTGTGTTATCTTTTGGTCCGATTTTTAACATTCATCAAAACCCAAAATGGATCTCCTATAACGTTTCTATCAGGTAAAATTAGATCAAGAGTTTGGCTCACATTCCTTATTGTTTCTTCTATAACGTCAAAATGTATTACTTGAATATGCGATTTTTCAATGCATCTTCATCTATTTTATTATTAAAATATAAGATTCCTTTAGGGAAGAAACCTAAACTCTTTTAATAGATTATCAAACTGCTACACATCTTTCGCTTTTTACATTTTTACTGTCTCATGGTTTTTTAATAATCGTCTCGTTCTAAATTATTCATTTGAACAAATTCAACATAGATATCTATCCTGTGTTCAATATTTTTCCTTTTTACTTTAATATTTTTTTAAAATCTTACTATTGATAACATTTTCTCTTCCCATTCTGTAACAGTATAGAGAGAATACTAAATCAGTCAATGTCAATCCTTGATTGTTATTGTTTTCCATACTTCTTATCTCTTAATATAGAATTTTCTACATTATAGCACTAAAACAACAAAAGACTGCCTCTCTGGAGTCAAAACCCTTTGCCATTCTACTACAGTCCTTCAATCAGACTTTCTTCCATAAAGCTTCTTAATATCAAAATTAGTTTGTTTCTTAGACATTACGGAAGTAGATTGACAGCCTATAAATATATTAAATAAACACTATCAACAAAAAAACTGTTTCTATAGATACGTCCCTTCCATACATCAAAAAACTTGCAATCAATAATTTTTATTTAAAAGGTTGCTATGCTTTCACTAACAAACTTACACACTCAACATGTGGTGTTAGCAAACTTCTATATTATAGAACGAAAGTGATAGAGTTGTTGTTTAAAAATTAAACTTTAGAATGAAAACTATTTTATAGTTACCATTTTCTCAAACTTTATAGCTGATAATTGTCACTTTAATAAATTTACTTGCTAACTTGTAAACTTGTTTTGATCTCTTTACTATTAATATCCCAACAATCAAGTTCTTCTTTAATTAACTCTGGAAATTTTTTGCTAATATCCCTCAAAGAATTACCAACTGATTTTCTAACATATTCACTGGAATCATCTTTTAATGCTGCAATTCGTTTAATAGCTTCATCTGGATTATCCTTGAAATATGGTCTACTCGTCCATATTCTCAAACCTTCTGTAACAGCTCTTCTAACATTTGGATTACTGTTTTTGTAACCATTCGTCAATAACCGGAAGAGATTTTTTTCATAACCTGTTTTGCTTACAAAAATTCATCAAATGCTTTTGCTAATATTTCTTGAACTCTCCAATTGTCATCCTTTGAAACCTCATCCCTCATGAAAATCAAAATTTCTTCATACGATGACAAATGGCCAAAGAGAAATACACTGTACATTCTAACTTGATATACATTGGATTTGAAAGGCTAAAAATGCTAATTCTTTGGTATACGCATTATCGTTTGATAGATAGTCAGCAAGAGCTCTTTTTCTCTTCTTCTTTAAATCCATTTTCTATTAAAGAGAATTCTTTTTCTAAATTTAAAAATATATTCTTTCATGTAACTTGACCCCGAAAACAACATTCCAAGTTTTCAAGATAATTTCTCGATAGGTATTAATAAAGAATTGAATTCGTTATAATATGAGCAAATAATCTTGACATTTTTTTCAAATTGATATTTAAATCTTTTATTATTCAGCCTTTTTCTCAATCAAATACCAACTAGGAATGATTTGCTTCATATCATCATACCATTCTAAAATTTCCTTAGCTTGATGTTTGCATTACTGATATTTCTTCGATTCCGTAAGGAACAGACCATGGAAGAGCACCAACTATGTTATTTACAATATAGATAGCAAGAAGTTTCCAAAAATAAATCCGGAACCTTATGATCAAAATATCCATCTATCATACCAGACGCAAAAAGAGGGAGAGACTTGAGCAGACCATACAATACGATTGAATTCCTCCCAAGGATCTCCAAGATCAAATCGATCAAAGTCAATGACATAAATTTCTCCATCTTCACCAATCATGAAATTCCCGATATGATAATCTCCATGTTGGAAAACCTGAGGTCTATCTTTTAACAATTCTCGATTTGCATTTAAAAACTCAATAAAGGTCTGACCATTTTCATATTGAACGGGACATTCTTTGTATTTGGAGATTTTGTCATCAATTTTTCGATTATAAAAGACCTCCCAATCTTCACGAACTTCTGTAATAGGGAGTGAATGAATTTTTGAAGGATTCTTCCTGCTTCTACTCCGTAAAAGTATTGTTGTTCTTTTGAAACAGTTAAAATGGTTTCTCTTGCATCTTTCCCGTCTATCCATTCGTGTAAAGAATGCACTTCGTCATCACAGAGTTCTATGCTAATTGGTTTACACATCGGAACTCCAAGAGAAGCCACCTTATCCATCATATCAAATTCAAATTTTTTAGAATCTAACTTATCCTTATCAGAAACACGCAAGAAATATTTTTGCTGATTTTGATCTGTCACACAATATTTTTTATCATCTGACCAGCCTTTATTTATGGCTATCTTACTAATAAAATTCATCAAGCACTCTCCGATTCACTTTCACAACACTTTTTGCAGTTTTCACTAGTAACCCATCCAGTTCATCAATACTTTAGTTTCGTAGATTCAGATTCGCATGATTAAAACTAGTCAATTTTCTCTATGATATTTCCAAGTTTATCCAATACAAGACAGGAATGATCATTTAGTGGAAATTATGGGAACATTAACGAGTTCTTCAGCTCTATCCTTATTAGCTTTATCATTCCAGGAATCATAATGGACACTAATTAAAAACTGACTAAAGAGTCCTAATCCATTTTTTTATCTTTATCTGATGATCTGAATTATCATTAGGTGAAACATAGACTTTTTCTCCTAACAATAGGGCTCCTGCAGAAAATCCTATAACTTTCGCCCCTTTATTCAGCATACGATCGATATAATTTTTGAACTGCTGATTGACGTAAGTAGCTAAATACTTTTCCGTATTTCCACCCATCAAAAATTTGTTCGTCCAATCTTTCACACTTCCTAAAGATACATAAATTTTGACCACGTTCTGAAATTATAATTTCTTCTTAAAATGAATAATTCTATTTGCCTCCTGAAATCCAATATTGAGATGAAATCTTATAGAATCCGTATTCGTTAAAAGTACAGTCACTTGCAAATTCCTTACATCCTTTATTTTTCGCCCATTCCTCACATTTTGTACAGAGATTTTTAGCAATATCCTTTAAACGATATTCCTCGTCGACAATAATCCCTTCTAAGAATCCAACAGGACTATATTTACAACCTTCAACATAATCAAATCTTAGTGAACATAGTGCTAGACCTACAATTGTGTCACCTTCAACTTCAGTAAAGATTGCAGTATTTTTTGCCATTCGTATATCTTTTTTTCACTTCATCAATAGCTTCCTTATCGGTCAATTGGGAGCTATAATTGTTTTATTAGTTTAGCCGTTTTTATAGAATCTTTTGTTATTCCATTCATATTGATGTTCCTCCGCAAATTACAAGCAAATGTTACGAATCATGCTGTTACTTTGTTACTCATTGATTGATACCAATACCATCCCCTTCTACTTTTCGCTGTCTCAGATCGGAAGAGCAGAGCCACGCACTCAGCGGTTCGGACTTACTGTATCATTTCGTCGGTTTCCTCCTCATTCTAGCTAGTACTATCCCATGGGCGGAGCATACTTCTACTGCTGATGCCTCAGCTCGGACAAGCAGTGATACGACCTCAACATGAAACGAGCGAACACTAATTATGCCAGGTAGTCTTGTCTGTTCTATAAACTTTTTAACGATAGCATAAGGTTATCGTTAAATAGTATTACCTAGATAAACTGAGATTTTATTATTTCTTTTTCTTTGGTTTTGTTGCAGGTAACTCATCATACATTGAATTAAATAAGCCGGTTAAATATTCTTTGTTGTCAACATCATCTACCAATAGCATTTCCTTTGCACCTTCATACGGCAATTCGTATTCTACATTCGACATATACGCTATTGCAGATTTGACAGGCTTCACTAAAAATCTATCATCATAAATTCCACCCATGATTTTCCCTCGATAATAAATTATATATTCACCCATCATTGCTCTATATGATATTTCTTCCAACTCGGACAATTGTTCTAAAATGAAATCTAACATTCTTTTACTTGAAGCCATTTTTGCTATCTCCCTTAATTACTAAAATTTCAATAGTCCATTTTCATCAAATTGGAAAAATTGGGTCCCCAAGAAACTTCCCAATAATATCCATCTAAACTCGAAAAATATGCGTGATATCCACCCTCAGAAAAGTCCCTGTGGCTCTTTTTACAATTTTTCCACCTGCTTTTTCATTACTAATTCTAGTACTAGCAACATAGTATAAATTAAATAACTAAAAAATGATAATAAAATAAGCATGCCAGTCTTACAACTTACTACTTTTCATATGATAATTTACAAATGTCTTTCCAGCCACTCGATCTTTTTAAAATCCTTTATTGTTATTGTGATCATTTCGATAGGAGTCTTGAGAAGAAGCTTTGTAAATACTTAGATACTGCTCCAGACTTGGAAGACGAAAAGTGATGCCTTCAATGTGAATAAGCTCTCATATCCGATTCCGAAACTCCTGCAAAAATCAAGTAAGGAATCGATACTTTCCAAATTCAACACTCACTCGATCCTTTTTGAATTCATGCTCATGAATATCTATTAAGACGTAGCCTAAGTCTTTCATCACTTTCATTATCTTGTCCCAGTCATAAATTCTGAGATGATCAGGTGCTTCCCAACCTCTAGGGTCACCAGGCACATGAATGTCAATGTCAGACGGCCCCCAATTTTCTTTCGTTCTAAACTCCAATCCCAAAGAACCCATCAGTGTCGGTGTAATTCCGACTCGATTTAAAATGGAAACAAATGGTTTTAAATTCTTCAAATAAGAGACTCATGTTTACTCTAAACCTTTCATCTAAATGTTCGTTTATTTCTACTTTATTACCTTGAACAAAATCATCTTCATTTTCTAGAGTATATCCAGTTATTTTGGATACAAATTCTTTTCCTTCTTTTAAGGACCCAAATGCGACTAGATCTTTATAAGAAGGATTTTGATATAATTCCAACATATACATCTCTAGTCCTTCTGCTTTTTGAACGATTATCCACATTTTTTCACTAACAAACCTACACCTCGACATGTGGTAATATTCTTCTTTATACTAATAAACAAAAGGTCAATGAAAATCATTTTAAAATGATACTGTGGAACGGAAAGATTTTCGCCAGTTCAAAAGAAACGATATTCATCACTCCACTTTAAATTATAATAGATAATTCTCTAACATAGATCATCTAATTAGCAAAATCGTTACTTTCAATAAAGGATATCCTAATCTAAAGTTTTAAAAATAGTTGTTTCCTTACTAATCCTATTACTCACAATATAGTATAAATAAAATAACCAATAAAATGATAATAAAAATAACATTAATTTTTAAC
>BNJU01004944.1_pt1 | contig 97587 bp, 125 predicted proteins | sample 8539281 | NCBI WGS metagenome assembly BNJU01 (sample SAMD00202456, study PRJDB9452) | human saliva metagenome | isolation source: human saliva | place: Japan | reverse complement strand
TGACTCTGTCAATACCTTTTTCATCTTTTTTACTTTTTCTTAAACTTTTTTTCTTTCAATTTGATAGCTGGAAACATTTGATTTGTTGAAGAAGTTCCCATGGCTAAAAATATGAACTTCAATTTTTAGAAATGTCATATAGAGATGGATACAATTATTAAAAAGGAAGCAAGTAACGGGAAATCAACTTATGACTTCTTTACTTTTTAGGAAGATGGTGACTGATATTTTTGAAGCTAGTTGATTCAGCTAAACAAGTTTATCTTATTGCTATCTTAACTAAAGCAAGAAAAACTATCAATCCAAACTTTTTCTTCGGCTTATCAAAATGATAATTTCACCACTTTAATGATTAAATTTAATCGGAAAACACTAAAATTTTTACAAAGAAAAGCAATCTACACTCTTGACGAAAACGATTTTTTTAGGATAAAATAATAAACGTTGTGGCGGTATAGCCAAGTGGTAAGGCACGGCTCTGCAAAAAGCTTGATCGTCGGTTCAAATCCGTCTACCGCCTTCCGTAACCTGATTTAACAGGAATTAACTCGAATGAAAAGCCCGTAACAGTCGGGCTTTTTATTTTGTTCGGTTAAATTAGGGTCAAATATAATAAAATTGGTGGGTGAATTTGAGACAAACATTTTCAACAAGAGTTTATTTTTCATCAAAATAGCACAAAAAGTGAGCTAAAACCAATAACTATAAAAATTGATTTCTAGCTCACTTTTTTATTATAATTCAGCAATTTGGTTCAGATTTACTTCGGCAACTGTATCATTTCCGAATAGCGAAATAATCATTTTAACTTTGTTGTTGTCAATTTCGGTGATTTTACCCGTATAATCTGCAAAAAGCTCCGTCAATAATCCGAACTGTATCGCCAACTTTCACATCAATCTCAAATTCTTGAACGGTTTGTCCCATTGAAATCAAGATTTGGCGGATTTCTTCTTCCAATAGTGGTGTTGGTTTGGAGCGGTTTCCGTGCGAGCCAACAAAAGCCTGTTACGTTTGGTGTGTTCCGTACGACAAACCACGCTTCATCTGTCATCACCATTTCTACCAAGACGTAACCTGGGAAGCGATTTTCTTCAACTTCTTTGGTTTTTCCATTTTTCTCCACTTGTACCGTTTGCGTTGGGATTTCCACGCGCAAAATATTTTCCAACATATTATAGGTTTGTGCACGTTGTAAAAGATTTTCTTTTACTTTATTTTCATATCCTGAGTATGTCTGCAAGACAAACCAGCCTTTATCAAAACTGTCCATCGTTCTTCCTTTCCTAAATAAAAAGCCTGAGGGCTTTGGTTTCTTTTCTAGCCCTATTATACCACAAAAATGGCAAATGCAATCTTTTTACTACCATTTTTATAATAAAAAGCCTACTTGATAAAACAACAAGCAGGCTAAAAATTAAAAAGATATTTAACAATCGTACCAAACCTCTTGTGACAAGTAAGTCGAAAAAGATAAATAATGACGACAAAAGAAAAGCTGTATATTCCATGACTGAGATAAAATCTACCCAGCTTTGCTTTCTAGTTAGCTAAGTTGTATCTTTTAATACTTGAAATGTATCTTTAATGAATTTCACAACTTTCTCCTATCTAGTTTCTTTATGAATCGTGTATTTACTGCAATGCTTACAATATTTATTTACTTCCAGACGTTTTTGGTTTTTGGCGTACTACTCAATTTGATTGAATAGTTTCTCGATCCACAAACCGTGCACGCCAGACTCGCTTTTTTTAGTGCCATAACGCCTCCATCTTGTTTATTATATCAGGAAAAGCCCGTTTTTGACAAGTCTATTGGAACCAACTCTTAACCGTGTCCCAAAGATTCTGTGCTTTTTCAGGAATCTTAGCATCGTCAATTGCTTTCTTAGCTTGGTCAACCAAATTCTTGGCTTTATCTTGCACATCTTTCAAAATATCTGAACTATTGTTACTTTGATTTGCAGTATCATTTGTACCATTCGTATCAACCGGTGCAATGCCATTTTTGCATAGGCATTTTTCGTCACCAAACTTCGTACCATTTGTGTACGGTAGGATACTATTTGCCACACTTCGGAAAAATAGCTGAAGCTTCATTGGCACTAGTGCCTGTCAGATAATGATTTTCATCTGTCTTTGGAAAACCTAACCACTGACTAATCACCACATCTGGCGTGTAACCAATAACCCATTGGTCTCCTGATAAATCTGGGTTAAAGTCAGTCTCTGTCGTTCCTGTCTTCCCAGCCATAGTCATAGCCGTAAGGGAGCTGCATACACACCAGTACCATTGGTAAATGTTCCCAGCATCATACTAGTCATTTTTTCTGTTGTTGAGCGGTTAAGCACTCGCGTTGAAGTTGATTTATGAGTTTTGACTACTTGTCCACTAGCATTTTCAATTTTGGTAATCAAATGAGCATCATTCATAACACCATTATTGGCAAAAGTCGAGTAGGCTTGTGCCATTTGTAGCGGGATTGGTTGTTACGCCACTACCGAGAGCCACCCCAAGAGTCTGATCCACTTTATCCATATTCAAGCCAAATTTTTTACCATATTCAAAAACTTTTTTCAGTCCCAATTCATTAGCAGCAGCAACCGCTGGAATATTTAAAGATTGCGCTAAAGCCTGATACATGGGAACCGTCGGACTGGATTGAATTCCACCATAGTTGTTTCACGGTGTAATTTCCGTAAGTCGTTGTGCTATTGTCCAACTCTTTATTGATGGACCAACCTGCTGCAACTGCAGGGCTGTAAACCGCCAAGGGCTTAATAGTCGAGCCAGGGCTTCTTGAAGATTGTGTAGCATAGTTAAAACTTCTGAAATTGGCACTCGTACTATTGATTTGCCCGACAAGCGCGCGAACACCTCCAGTTTTAGGGTCAAGCGCTACGCTACCCGATTGGGCTCTGGTGCCGTCTGCTGCTTGCGGGAATAAATCTTCGCGATCATAGATGACTTGCATGCTAGCTTGGTAATTCTGATCTAGCTCTGTGTAAATGCGATAGCCGTTATTAACAATATCAGCTTCTGTCAGACCATAATCTCGAACTGCTTCATTGATAACCGCATCAAAATAAGATGGGATAGCGATAATCTGCCGATTTTCCTGTGTAAGCATCTACCAATTGACTGCCCAAACCATTCGCTGCTGCCTGATTGGCTGTATGCTTGATTGATATAACCTGCTGCTACCATATTTTGCAGAACGGTATTGCGCCGATTGGTTGCATTTTTGATAGAAGCAATGGGATTGTATAGCTCCGGTCCTTTAAGCATGCCCTGCCAAGGTGGCAGACTGATCAAGTGTCAGCTGGCTAGCAGATACGCCGAAATATTTTTAGAAGCATCTTCTACTCCCCACACACCATTCCCGAAATAAGAATTATTGAGGTACATGGTGAGAATCTGATTCTTACTATATTTCTTGGTTAATTCCAAGGCGAGGAAAAAATTCCTTTGCTTTCCGCTCAATGGTCTGATCCTGAGATAAGTAAGCATTTTTGGCTAATTGTTGCGTAATGGTGGAGCCACCGCCAGAACGTCCCGCTGTCAAAATCGCCATGATAAAACGACCGTAGTTAATCCCACTATTTTTATAAAAAGAACGGTCTTCTGTCGCAATGACGGCATGTTGCAAATTCGGGCTAATCTGGGACAATTCTACGTAAGTTCCTTTTTGCCCTGACAAACTTCCAGCTTTTTTTGCCGTCCTTATCATAAATAGATGTCGTTGCTTTTCAAAGCATTCTGCAAATCATTCACATTAGTGGATTTGGCAACATAAAAGAGATAACCTCCTGTCACCAAACCAAAACCAAGTCCCAAAATTAAGACAATCTTCGTCAGGTGATAGCGACGCCAAAATCGACGAAATGGGTGTTGAGAAATCGGCTTTTTCCGACTTTTTCCCAGATCGGCTCAAATGCGGCTCAGATTCTTCAACCTCTGTCACTCTCTTGATGCTTGCGCTCAGGACTTTCCTTTTTAAAATGATTCACTACTATTTCAAATAACTCACTTAATTTTTCATATCCTTATTCTATCACCTTCTCCATATCCAGACAAGAAAGGACTTCTTATCAAGCGTTTAGTTTAGAAAACTTTAAGAAATTATTTAATCTCGAGCTGCTTATTTTCAATCATCGGCTATTTTGTTACAATAACTATATGCAATTTACGATTACGATTCCACATGGTTTACCAGAAATGACAGTCAAAGAGCTGCTGGAAGAACATTTTTGATTCCACGAAAGATTCGCCATTTTCTACGCATTAAAAAAACACGTCTTCGTCAACCATGAATCAATCAATTGGCAGAGTATTGTCCATCCACATGACGAAATTACGTTGATCTTTTGACGAAGAAGATTATCCAGAAAATCCATTCTCATGGGAAATGCTAGCCTGGTGGAAGAACTATACCAAGATGAACACATCACCATCGTCAACAAACCCGAAGGCATGAAAACACATGCCAATGAACCAACGGAGCTGGCACTTTTAAATCATGTCTCTGCTTATGTTGGAAATACTTGCTATGTCGTTCATCGCTTAGACAAGGAAACAAGCGGAGCTGTTCTTTTTGCGAAGAATCCTTTTATCTTGCCAATCTTTAAATCGATTGCTAGAAAACAAGGAAATTTTCGCGCGAATATTGGGCTTTGGTACAAGGAGCATTTCCCAAAAACGTCAAATCTATACAGATAAAATCGGGCGTGACCGTCACGATCGGCGAAAACGGCTAGTGGATAACAAAAATGGTCAATACGCTGAGACCCATATCTCAAAGCTAAAAGAAATTTGAAAACAAGACGCTGTCAGCTGTCAACTTAAAACTGGGCGAACTCACTCAAATCCGTGTACATCTTGCTCATCATGGATACCCCTATTATCGGCGATCCATTGTACAATCCGCAAAAAGCAAAAGCGTCTCATGCTCCATGCTCATCGTTTAACTTTCACACATCCCTTTTACGCTTGAAAAATTAGTGTTGAAGTCAGCTCTCAAAAGCTTGAGAAAGGATTGATTTAAAAATAATGGGAGTGGAACAGAACTAAAAATTTTCGATTTTTAGTTCGTGGTCCCACCCTCGCAAGGGTAATTATGTGCTCTTCCGAGCTGGAAAAGCGAACAGCTTGGATACTTGCTTCGCAAGTTTTATCTGCCACCTCAAAGCAGTGCTTTGAGCAATCATAGTGACTTGCTGTGCAAGGCTGATTTCCGCCTTCAACAATTCAGTGAATTGTTGAAGCTGCGTTATTCGTTTATTACTAATTCTAATAGAAGCTGGGACACTTTTGCCCAGCCTCATTTTTTATGCAACATTAACAACTTTATAAATCGTTTTAGCCAGAGTAGCTTGATAATCTTCTGCACTGTATGCATGATTGGTGGTTACAGTCGCAACCTTTGTATCTAAATCAATTTGAACGTCCGATACACCTTCCAATTTTAGGAAGTGCTCGGTGACATGCTTCACGCAATTTTGGCAAGATATATTTTCTAAAAGTAACAATTTGTTTCATGATGAACTCCTTTTATGATTCTATTTTAAAGCGCCGTAAACGCAGCGCATTGGTGACGACAGAAACCGAGCTAAAGCTCATGGCAAGACCGGCTAGCATAGGATTGAGTAGCGGACCGCCAAATACATATAAAAGACCCATTGCGATTGGTATTCCTAAGGTATTGTAGGCAAAAAGCCCAGAAAAGATTTTCTTTGATATTTTTAATCGTAGCCTGACTGAGGCGAATGGCTGTCACCACATCTAAAAGGTCGCTGTGCATCAAGACAATGTCGGCTGAGTCAATAGTCACATCCGTTCCAGAACCAATGGCAATCCCACTTCAGCTTGCACCAGAGCAGGTGCATCATTGATTCCATCACCCACCATGGCAACCTTTTTCCCTGCGCTTTGCAAATTCTTGACGACATCTGCTTTGCCGTCTGGAAATACTCCTGCAATCACTTGATCGACACCAGCTTCTCTTGCGATAGCTTGAGCTGTTTCCTCACGGTCCCCCTGTCAACATCACCACTTCTAAGCCCATTTTTGCAATTCAGCAATAGCTTCACGGCTATGATTGGATCAGCAACTGCTACCAGCTCCGACTAATTGTCTATCCAAAGCGACAAACATAGCTGTCTTTTCCTGATGAGATAAAGAAATCAAATCAGAGATATGTTCTCCGAGCTCGACTTGTATTGTCTCATCAAGCTTTCATTCTGATTAACTTTCTTGAGCTTTACTTGAGCTATAATCGCTTTACCTGAGATTGCTTTGGAAATCCGTTACCGGTGCTAAAGATACGACTTCATCTTGAGCGGCTTCAAAATTGCTACCGCCAATGGATGTTCTGAATGTTGCTCACTACTTGCAAGCAAATGTAGCAATTCCTCCCGTGTGACATCACCAAAAGTCAACACATCCGTCAAACTTGGTTTCCCTTCGGTAATCGTACCTGTCTTATCCAGAACGACAACATCTACCAAATGAGCCGCTTCAAGAGCCTGTCCCGACTTAATCAAGACGCCATTTTCAGCTCCTTTTCCTGTGCCTACCATAATAGCCGTCGGAGTTGCTAGCCCAAGCGCGCAGGGACAAGCGATCACCAATACTGCGATAAAAATAGAAAGTGAGAATTGCAGACTTTCTCCTGCTAGAAAATACCACAACAGAGCTGCCAAAACTGCCAAGCCCAAGACGATTGGTACAAAGTAGAGCGAGATTTTATCTGCCATAGCCGCAATAGGCGCTTTCGAGCCTTGCGCTTCCTCTACCAAATGAACAATCTGAGCCAAGGTTGTGTCCGAACCGACTTTAGTTGCTTCATAGTCAATAGAACCCGTTTGATTCATAGTGGCACTGGTAATCACATCGCCCACATTTTTTTCGACAGGAACACTTTCCCCTGTCATCATAGACTCATCTACATAGGTTTGTCCAGAGATAACCACACCGTCTACTGGCATACGCTCTCCCGGTTTGATCCGTACAATGTCTCCAACCTTGATGTCTTCTGTATCAATTGTGACGACTTCGCCATAACGAATAACCGTTGCTTGATTGGGCACTAAACTCATCAAACTTTGAATCGCTTGCGAAGTTCGTCCCTTGGCATTGGCTTCCAGATATTTCCCCAGTAAAACAAGAGTGATAATCACACCAACTGATTCAAAATACAACTGGTGTACAAAAGTATGATGCCCCAGTAAAACTTGAACGACCGAGTACAAACTATACAGAAAGGCTGCACTCGTTCCTACAGCAATCAAACTATCCATGTTCGGATGACGTTTTTGCCAAATTCCGAAAAACCACGTACATAAAAACCGCGACCAACCCAAATCGCTGGCAAAGTAAGGAAAAACTGCACCAATACACAGGCAATGGGATGCGTCATGTGACCCTAAAAGGAGGGCAACGGCAAGCTCAATCATGCTCCCCATTGAAATATAGAGGAGTGGCACGGTCGCTCCTGCCGCAAACCAAATCTGACGCGCCATTTTGCGCACGGTTTCTTCTTTCTCTGCAACCTGTTTTGCATAATCCGACTGCTTTTTTTCCCCTTTTTCTACCGCTTGGTAACCTGCTTCTTTTCACAGCGTCTAAGACTTGCTCGCTTGCAAATCCTTCTTTTGAAAAACTGTCAATTTTTCCGTCGCCAAGTTCACAGTAGCTTCCTCAACTGTTGGAAGTTCCTTTGACTGCCATTTCAATGGTCATCGCGCAAGCTGCACAGGGTCATACCGGATAATTTATACTCTTTTTGTCATTTTTCCATTTTTTACTCCGCCATTTTAGATTGATTCGTTTCATCTTGACAATGCGCGCCACAAGTACACTGACCTGGTGGACAATTGCACTGAATCGTCTCCGGTGCTTGAACTTGCTTTTTCTTTTTACAACATCCAAGATTCGGGACAAATCCATTTGACTGAATTGATTGCTTTTCAGTATTGAAATCACTAAATCACCATGCTTGGTATTGCACATATTGTCAAGTAAGGTCCGCCAACTATTTTCCAAATGCTCATCTTCTAAGATCAGAGCATCATAGTAAAATTTGCCCTCAATCTTTTCCATTGAAATAAAACTCTTTGGTCTTCAGGCGATTCAGCAAGGTTTTGACAGTAGCCGGTTTCCAATCAAAATCAGCTTCTAAACGCTCCACCACCTCAGTACTTCTGCTATGAGGGATACGCCCACAAAACACGCATAACTTGCCATTCTGCCTGACTGATATTTTTGTTGTTCCATTTTGTTTCATCTCTTTCTCTGATTACAGTTGGTAATTTTCAATTCTTTTATAGTTTACATCTGTAATCAGAATTTGTCAACAAAAAATCGAGAAGATTTACTCAACTCGATTTTTCTCTTTCTGTATAGAAATTGTGTCTTTATCAATGCGCAAGCATTTCTTGGGCGATTTCTTGTCCACTTAATTTCGTTGGGTAATAAGTTGGCCAATTTTTCTAATTCGTTAAAGAGGGCTTCTGGCTTTCACCACCGTAGAAAATGTGAAAGTACGCTGCTTTCGTTGGGGCGATATTATGGTCGCTAAATTGAACATATTTATATTTACCTGCGTCTGGGTCTGTCGCTTCAAACATGAAGCGCACGCCACGATTACCTTTCGAATACGTCAAAGTGTGTTTGCCGACATATTTGTAAGTATATTTCTTCTTTTGCCCGTTTACTACAAATTCCATGGTCTTATCTGTGATATTGATATTAGACACATCTGTCTTATAGCCTTTTTCATAATAGGCTTTGTACTCAGCTGCTGTCATCTTACCACTCAATTTTGCCTTGTAATCAAAGACTTGGTCTAAAGTTCCGTCTTGCAAATATGGATAAACAGATTGCCATTGACCAGCGTAGTCAGACAAAGTACGATCTTTAACAGCACTATCTTCAAAGTAACCGTTTTGAACAGTCTTCGTATTTTCTTCTTTTTCAGCAGAAATTTCAGCGCCCTCTTGGTCAGTTGTCTTCTTCAAGGATTTCAAGTTTGATTGCATGATGGAAATGTAATCTGCTCCATCTTTTGTTTGCTTTTCAGTCAAACTTTCAAGCGGATTAAGGACATCTAACTTCACACCTGTTTCTTTTGCCAATGTAGACGCCAATGCTTGAGAAGCATTTTCTTCAAAATAGATATACTTAATATTGTTTTTCTTAATATATTTTTGTCAATTCAGCCAAACGCGCTGCTGAAGGCTCACTATCTGGTGAAAAGCCCCGAAATAGGAACTTGTTTTCAAACCATAATCCAATGCAAGATATCGAAAGCAGCATGTTGCGTTACAAAACTTTTTGTTTTGCATTTGACTAAACCAGTTGTATATTCTTTTATCCAGAGTTTCTAATTTCTTAATAGGCTGCTGCGTTTCTTTTGAAAGTCGCTTTCTTATCTGGGATAGCGTTTGCTTAAAGCTGTCACGAATGTTTTCCACCATTTTATAGCACGTTTTGGTGATAACCATACATGAGGATCGTATTCATGATGATGTCCTTCTTTACCATGATCATGATCTCCTTCCTCTTCTGTACCAGGAAGAAGCAACATTTTCCAGTCGCCTTTCACCACATTCACTTTGTACCTTTTTCAAGGTTTTGAGCAATTTTGCACCCAAGTTTCCATGTTTTCATTTTCATAAACGAAAGTATCTGCATCTTGAATCGTTGCGACAGCCTTTGGCAGAAGGCTCATATTCGTGCGGTTCTGTCCCTGCACCGATCAACAATTTTGACATTGGCAGTATCGCCTGCCACTTGCTTAGTAAACTCATAAACTGGGATAAAATGTTGTCACAATATTTAATTTCCATTTGCACTTTTTTTGATTGGAACAAGCCACTAAAAAGAGACTTAGTAAAGCTTGTAACTAATAGACCAATTTTTCTTCATTTTCTCACTCCTATTTGATAAATTTTTCAATAGATTTCACTAGTAAAAATACGTCGACAAAAATAATGGTAATACTTGCACTGGCTGGCGTTTCTGCATAATAAGAAATATACAATCCAGCAATCATACCTAAAAAGCCGATGACATTTGCCAACAAGATAACGGATTTAAAGTTCTGCCCCAACCGCAAAGGCAATACTTGCCGGCAACACCATAATGGTTGATACCAGCAGCGCACTGCCGCTGGAATCATGAGGGCAATGGCAACACCTGTCACAATGTTAAACAGAATGGACATGGTGCGCACAGGCAAACCGTCCACAAAAGCTGTATCCTCATCAAAGGTCAAAATATACATTGGTCGAATGAAGAGGAAGGTTAATGCCAGCACGATTGCCGCAATGATAAAGAGTGAAATCACCTGCTCCGTACTAATCGTGACAATAGAGCCAAATAAATACTGATCCAAACTCATAGAACTGGAACTCTTGCCCCTACTCATCACAATCAGAGCAATGGCAAGTCCTGTCGACATCAAAATTGCTGTTCCGATTTCCATGAAATCCTTGTAGATCGTCCGCAGGTATTCTAAGAAGACTGCCGCAATGATAACAATCACTACCGTTGAAATCGTAGGTGAGATGCCTAGCACCAAGCCAAAAGCAACCCCCGAAAGCGACACGTGGCTGAGCGTATCACTCATCAAACTCTGACGCCGCAAAATCAAAAAAGGTCCCAACACCGGCGAGAACAGACTCATGGCAATTACGGCCAGAAAAGCCCGCTGCATAAAGTCGTAAGCTAATAAATTAAACATGGCTCACCTCCTCCTTGTCACTTTCGTGAACATTGAAGCACTCGCCATGGCGAATCTTGATTTCGCACCAAATGAATATTGCGGTCCGCATATTTTCGGACTTCCTCCGGATCATGCGTAATCATCAGCACGCCTTGCCATGCCGATGTGCACTATGGTGCATCAAATCATAAAATTCATCCTTGCTGCCAGTATCCATCCCCGTTGTCGGCTCATCCAAGACAAAAATATCCGGATCCGAAGCAAACATGCGTGCAATGACTGCCCGTTGCTTTTGCCCACCCGAAAGCGAGCCAATCCGCTTGTCTCGATGTTCCCACATGCCAACAGCGTCCAGACTGACCTTGATATGTTCTTCATCATGCGCATTCAAACGACGAAACCAGCCTTTACGTGGATACCGACCTGATTTAACAAATTCATAAACAGTACTGGGAAAACCTGCATTAAAACTAGCGATTTGCTGTGGCAGATAAGCAATCCGCAACTTCTTGCCAGCTGTATTCGTCTTAGAAATCGTCACCTTACCAAATCGAGGCTGCAAAATACCAAGACTAGCCTTGATCAAGGTCGTTTTTGCTGCTCCATTTTCACCTGTCAAAGTCACAAACTCACCACTATCCACATAATAGTTAATATGCTCCAGCACAGGCTCCTTTATCATAATAGAAGGACAAATCTTCAACTGTGATATACCTCATTTTCCGATTTCCCCCACTAAGGTTTCTAAGAATTGTTGAATAGTTGCTTGCTCATCAGAACTATATTGATTGGCAATTTTTCGTAAATTTCCAATGTATGCTGATGATGATGATGATGCTCCGCAACAACTGGCTTCGCTAATTCTGTCAACCGATAAAAATAACACGCGCATCTTTCACATCTTTAAAAGGTTCCAACATTTCTTGCTTAATCAGCGACTTGATAGCCTTTGTTACCGCTGCTTGACTGACGTTTAAGCGCTTCGCTAACTCTGAATTTGTCAAAGACTCCTCAGACAACAACATCAAAATATGTCTTGAGTATTGGTCAAAGGCATACCACTCGTGCAAGATCCAATCAAAATCTCATGTTGATTCTCGGATTTTAAAATGATTTCATTTAAAAACGATCAATTTCATGTGCTAGCTGACTCATTTTTCTCCTTTTCTGATTAACCAGTTAATTCTTTTACTAGTTAAGTATATCATAAAGAAAATAAGAGTCAAGTGAAAAATTTAGCGCCTTTTTCATAAGAAAAAGCCTGAGAATCACCTCAAATTCCTTCATATAATTTCTTTTGTTTTCTATTTTTCACGAAAAATGACTTCAATTCTTCCATTGCTTCTCACACCATTTCCTCCCTAAACATCAAAAAGGAAATCTAAAGAGAGACTCCATTTCTGAGAGAATTTCTACCAGATTTCCAATTTTAGACTTATACGTTTTTCTGCAACCTTTGATTTTATCAAGATTTCTTTCTTTGATGAGATAAACTGCACCGATTAAAGCGATAGTCCAATGAAAATAGCTAACGTATGAATGCAGCCGTACCTGTCTTCGGTAAGTCCTTCTTCGGTGGAGTATAGCGATTTTCAAATGTCTGTATGTTTCTTTGTCATGACTTACTTTGGCAACCAAACGACCATTGCCATCGTCTGTGACAGTCACTCGTCACTTTAATCACTTTCTTATCATAAGTGATTCTTGAAGTTTTGTATCCTTTTCAGTGATGTGTAATGATAAGTACCGGCTTTCGTATACTCAATCGCATCGAAAGTGACACTGCCATCTTGAGCATTCTTCTTGCTTTTGAGTAACTTTTATCATCTTTAGCTCTTCAATTCAAACTCAAACTCGCCATCTTTCAAAAGCACGACCTGCTCAAGGCTTTCTTTAACAGAGAGTTGTGCATTTGTTTTTGGCACTGAGTGAGTGTTCTTGAAGGTCTGATCATCTTTTTCATAAGCAACTTTTTGTTACTAACGTACTTTTGACCATCGTCTGCAACAGTGACTGTCGCTATCACTTTCTTATCGTAGGTCACACCGCCGAGTTTCGTATCTTTTTCGGTGATGGTGTAATGATAAGTGCTTCACCTTTAGTATACCTCAATGGTATCGAAAAGTGACGCTACCATCTTGTGCATTTGACTTCGTTTGGCGAACTTGATCGTCTGTACCAGCTCAGTCTCAAATCTAAAATTCTCTTTGAGGTTACGACCTTCTAATAGCTTCTTAGCAGAAAGAGTTGCAGTGGCTTTATCTGATGAATAAGTATTCGTAAAGGTGTTTTGGTTGTTTTCATAAGCAACTGTTGCATGTAATTGACCTTGACCATCATCGGTTACAGTTACTGCTGCTTTTGATCCACTTTTTGGTGTCATATTTCACACTCGCCCAAAGCACCAGCTTGTTCTTTACGGTATAAGCATAAGTTCCAGCTGTCTTTGAATGTCAACTCTTTAAAGGAAAATCTTACCATCTTTAGCGTTCTTAGCGGTATCCACCACTTTACCGTTTGGATCAATCAAGTCAAAGGCAAATTCATTCTCTTTCAATTCGCGACCAGTTAGCACTTTGTTCGCTTCTAATGTCGCAGTTGTTTCCTTAGCAAGGTAAGTATTGTGAAGGTTGGATTAGCTGTATCATAAGATACTTGAGGCAACTAACTGACCTTGCCATCATCAGTGACTTTTAGTCGCTTGATTTCTTTCTTGTCGTGTCACACCGCCCAATCCATTGTCTTTCTCTTTGATGGTGTAATGATAAGTGCCAACTTTGTATAGTCAATCGCAGTCGACACGACCATCTGCTGCATTTTTCCTTCGTCTGACGAACGTTGTCATCAGATCCGACCACCTAATTCAGAACTCTTGATCGTTTAATGCACGACCCGTCAGTTCTTTGGTCACGCCTAATTGTGCACTAACCTTTGACTAGAGTATGACTGCTGAAAGTTTGTCGTTGTTTTCGTACGTTACTTTTGAAACCAGCTGACCTTTACCGTTATCAGTTACTTCAACTAGTTACCTTGATAGTCTTGGTGTCGAAGTCACACCACCAAGCCTGTGTTTTTTCTCAGTAATGGTGTACTTGTGTGTTCCTACAGTTTGGTACTTGATTGCGTCAAACTGAACTTACCTGCTCTTTGTCATTCTTTCTTAGTTTGAAAGAACGTCTGCCTGCCGTCTTCTTTTCAGTTCAAAGCTAAACTCGCCATCCTTCAAAGCACGTCCGTTAATTTCTTCGTGACAGAGAAAGTAGCATCGGTACCTTTTGGCAGTATATTTATTTGTAAAGCTTTGTTTAGAAATTTTATTTCTTACTGCTCTCGTCAAAAACCGGAGGTAGACGATATTGTAAATCAACTGTCCATCCTCTTCCTGTTGAACACGAATGGTAACCTTAATTGGTTGTTTATCATAGTCAACACCTGAAATCTTACCATCTTTTTCTTTGATAAGATAGTTATAGAGACCAGCTTTGGTGAACTTAAGAGCTGTGAAAGGAATCGTACCATCCGCTTTATTTTTTAACTGTTTGAAGTAGCTTGTTTTGTCCATCGTACAATTCAAACTCAAACTCGTCATCTTGTAAATTGCGACCCGTTAAGGCTTTGTCACCTGCAGTGGCACTGATGATTTCTTTTTGGTGTGAACGTATTCTTGAAAGGTCGTTTTACCATGTCATAAGTCACGGAAGCACTTAGCTTCCCTTTACTCATCATCCGTTACTTTAACTGTGACTTTGACTTTTTGCTCGAGTCATAAGTAACCCCTGTCAGACCATTATCTGTAATGGTGTAGTGGTACTCACCTGCCTTGTCGTAGTTAATAGCTCGAACTGAACTTTTCCTTGGGCATCATTTTTTAGCCGTTTGAAGAACATCTGGCTTACCATCTTCCTTCCAACTCAAACTCAAACTCTTGCGCTTTCAGTTTGCGACCAGTCAATGCTTTCTTAACGGAGATTGTAGCATTTGTTTTAGTAGCTGAGTATGTGTTCTTGAAAGTTTTGATCAGTTTCATAGAAAATTTCGAATTCAGTTTTCCTTTGCCGTCATCTGTAACTGACGGTAACTTTATTTCTTTCGAATCATAGTGATACCACCCTAGACATTGTTTTCTTTAATAGTGTAATGGTATTCACCTGCTTTTAGTATATTCAACTGCATCAAACTGGACTTTCCCAGCTGCAGTGTTTTTTCGTTTGGTGAATATGATCTTCCTTTACCAGTCAACTCAAACTCAAACCTCGTCTTTTGTAGCTGACGACCGTCAGAACTTTGTTCACTTCTAATCGAGCGAGTCTTTCCTGAGTATAGTGATTCTCAAAAAGTTGGTTTTTAGTCTCCTCACCAGCTTTCGAATAAGTGACCTTTGTAACTTCAAGTTTTCCTCCCTTACTCCTTTTGACAGTTACAGTTGCCGAGATAAGATTCGGTTCATATTCAACTCGAACATCACCAGCTCACTAATGGTATACTCATAGGTTCCTGCTTTTAGTATATTCAATATCTTGAATTGAACTCTTTTCCGTCAGCATCATTTTTCATGTTTGGAGACTTTGCTCATTCTCTTTAGGTCAAAACTCAAATTCACCTGCTTGAAGTTTACGACCGGTTAGTTCTTTCTTCACCAAAAGATTTCCTTTGTTTTATCTGGAATATAATGATTGGTGAATTTCTTTTTATCTTCTAAACCACCTTTGTCATCCTTACCTTTTATAAGTGACTTCAGTAGTTAGCTTACCTTCTTGATTCCCTTTGAGACTTTTACTGTTACTTGAATATCATTTGGATCATAGTAGATTCCCTTTTCAGGATGGTCTTCACGTTTTTCGAGGTCAGTATAGTTATATGTTCTTCTTCGGTAATTCAAGAGCATCAAATGTTACTTTCCGTCAGCATCATTTGATTTTGCTTTGAATCGGAGTTTGTTCACCCTGTTTCTTCAATTCAAACGTGAATTCTTTTATCTCAGTTATGACCAATCAGTTCTTTCTCAACCCGAAGTTGAGCAGAAACTTTTTCATCTTTCTGATCAGTGATTGTTTTTCTCGTGTTTTGTCTGTTCCAAGTCAGTTGGCTTAACACGAATCTTTTCAGTCTGATTTTTGACATCCTTTGAGCTTCCACTTTCTTCAATCGTATAATCGTCTTTTAACAGATTAGGAATTGTAATATCACCGTTTGGATCTGTTGTATACTCACCAATGACTTTCTTATTACTGTCACGCGTTACTTTAAATTTTGCAATCAGCTAAAGCTTGTTTTGTTTTTCGTCTTTATGCAAGTTCATTGAGTAAACATAACCTTCTGCAAATCCGCCAGCAGCTCGATATACTAAAGAGATATTGACTTTCTTCCGAAATTTTCATCTTTTGAAGAAAGTTTTGCCTTTATTTTTAAAAACTTCTCCACCCACCGGTTCATAGTTGTTTTAACTGATATCTGATATAGTAACCTTTAGTCCCACATTTCCTAAGTAAGTTTGGAAGCCACGTTTATCATCATCCATTTTTATCTGGTGGTTAGGTAACATCTTTCTCATTATCGTGTCCACCACCATTTTTCCAGGACCATCTTTGACTTCATATATACGTGATACTGCTCTGATCAATTTTGAATCCCTTAGCATCGTCGTCCAGCCTATCTTGAACATTGACTTCTTTTTAAATCAATACCTTTTCTATTGATAGCAAGAGCATACTGAAGAAGAGATTTGTAGCTCCATCTTGCCAAGCACTTCTCAGTATACTTTCGATTTTCTTTCCAGTACTTTGATAATGAAGTTTTCCACCAATCTTAGTTTTATGACCCACTTTTAAAATCAAGATCTATGTTCTTTTTCTATTTTTAACTTTATTATGGTCAACAGCTACATAGAACAGTTCTCCTAAAACATCCGAATGTTCAGAAGGATATTTTGTATAGGTCAACGTAATCGTTTTAGTTGGTGAGGTTGATTTTTGCATGCGCAAATAACTTTATCTTTTGAACTTAACTTCAAAGTCTGTCCATTCTGGAAATCGAAAAGTTTCTGGTAACGTAATAGTTGTGGTGTCGCCTTCATTAACTGTGTTATTCGGAAGGCTACATGCTACTTGGAGTTTCCCACATCTGCTGCTTTGGGGATAGGGTTTCATCTTTGTTTGTCAGCTCATTTCTGTGATAACATCATTCCATTCTTTAGCATTTGCAGCGCTAGAAAGATCGTACTTGCTTCTTCTGCTTCTAGGTGTTAAGGCAGGGGGTGCTCCTGGTTTGCTTTCATTCCTCCACATTTATCAGTTTTCTTTGAAGCAGTATCTTCTTTTACTTGGCTCGAATCAGCACCTTGCTTCCGTTTTATTTTTCAGCAGGCATTTCAGCCTTTTTCTCTCTGGTTAGAACTGTCATTTGTGCCCGTCGAGTCAGTAGCAGCGTGTTGTTTTGTTTAGCTGTCTCTTCTCTATGACGAATTTTCCAAACCTTTTTCGTCTCTGACTGAGTTGTCAATGCTGAAGATTGATTCGTCAGCGTTTGAGCAACAGCACTAGCCGGTGATAGATTGTCGAAGCCAGCAATAATGCTACCTCAACAAGATTCATCATTTTTAATCATTACGATTTTTCTATAGTTTTTAGAATTTTCTGCAAAAAGTACAAACTTCTACTAGACCATTATAGTCAACTCCTTTATGGCACTTTCAATCAAAATGCCCTGTATCTCGCTGTATTTTTGGACCGTCTGTAAAGTTTTTGATAAGTTATTTAAAAATATTTTATTGATCTGCACCTCTGTAGTGAGGTAAACTATAGAGATTAAGAAGCCCTGCTTTTATTGTGATGCCGATAGTATCTAATTTAAAGTCAGTAAATCTAAGGCAAAATACAGTTTAGTTGCTGATTTGTTTATAATATCACTTTTTATTGTAAATTTGTTTGCAAACGTAAACTTTTTCCAGATTTTTCGCTAGACTACATATATACATTAAATATGTATAGAGAGAGTAAGATGACTCATGCCAAGAGAAGATTTTGAAGCTTTTTCGAACTCTGCAATGGAAAAATCTCAGAAATCGCATTTTTCTTTAGCAGAAATTGCGCAAAAAGCAGAATTCAAGACAAGCGATTTACAAACGCCATTTTAATGGAAATATGAAATTTAGATTATATTCATAAAGAGTTTGATGTGAATTTCAACTGATTTTTCAGGTTATGATAAGAAAGCTGATCCTGATCCTTTTGTCTTTTTGCAGAAGTGGTTATTCCTGATCTTATACACCCACCAGCGCAAATCAGTTGTCTCTCGAACAGGCAGCAGATCCCTATTGGAGATTTTTAAGAAATACGTATGGTCACTGGATTGAGACGACATTATGATTGATTATCAAAAATTAAACATTCAAAAGAAAGAGCATCGCAGGTTCTGTGTTGGAGGTATTTCATCTTTATTGAAATTTGGATTACCCAACCTGAACCCACACCGCCTGAGCAGTTTTCCGAGACTTTTAAATTTGATTCATTTCCTTTAACGGACTATGTTCGTTTCAAGCAAGCTTCCTCTAATGACAAACTAATCGTTACAAATAATTTTGAAGATAGAGAGAGTGAGACCGAACTAATATTGAAAATTCTAGTTCACGTCTCACTCACAGCTCTCCGAGCTTGAAAAATGAATGAAGTACTTTTGGCTTCGCAAGTTGTAGTTGATTTAGTAGACGAAAGCTGAAACCAGAGAACTGTTAATTCAGCCTCAAAACAAAATAATTCAACTCAAGATGCTAATGTCTTAATTTCTAATGTAGATTTTTAAGATTTAGGAACGAGATAAGTTGTGATTTTTCAAAATTCAACTCTCTCGCGTTCTCGTCTCTCACTTTGTGGAGTCGAATGATGAGAGGCAACTACAGCAATACCATTGTCGCCAAAGACAAAAGAAATTTTACTGACAGCATGTCTGGATTATAGTTAAAATCCCTCCTGTCAGTAATAAAGCTAGGAAGATAAGGCGAGCATAAGACGATTAGCTGGATTCGATACGACGAAAACGTTGATTGTAGTCAATGGTCATGATTGACGACCAAGCGACCATTCACAATCTGCTCCACTAGCTGGATGAAGCCGTCTTGGAATGCTTTTTCCATGCCGCAGCAAATGAGTAGTTCGATTAAGAAAGAATCGTAACTCAAAGTCTGGCGCAAAGATGTCTGATTTTGCACTATCAAGGAAATATTGCAGTTGGCATCATCAGATTGATATTAGGAGCTAACTCAGCGAAAAAGACCTCTCAATTTTGCAAGGCTGCTTTTTCTAAGATCGTCATCTGGGACGGTACTTGCTAAAATGATGACGCGTACAAATCGCTACTACATCCTCAAACATATCGTAATAGAGACAAGAGCCTAACTCTAAATTGCCGTATTTGGTTAGCATGCGTTTCAACGTCTTGCTCTAATTGAATTTATTGATTGGTTCACTAGCCGTCGTAATGGCTCAGAATGGCTAGTCATCGAGTGTCATCGCATGTGCAAACTAGACAACAGTGTCGTTTAGAGAGCACATGAAAACCCGTTTCCAATTCTATAATCCCAAAATCACTAAATAAATCTTTCTCTTCATAGATCAGACTGCTCCGGATGTGGATCACCATGAAAAGAATCCGCTCAAAAGACTTGTTTGATGAGCTCAGCATGAGCTTCTGACCAATATCTTCCAAGTCATAGCCAGCCTCTTGTAGCATATTGATTGATACGGGACACCAGAATGTATTCTTCTACAATCAGTGCTGGAGTGGTAAAGTTCGATAGACTTTTGGCACAACACAGGAATCTCTTGATTGTGTGTGGGCAAATTCCATCCATGTACTTAGCTCATATGGAAAGTCAATTTCGTTCAAAGAGTGGTTTTGCAACTGTTGCAAAATATTTGGCAAATCCACCATGGGCAGCAAATGTTTGGGAAAAGTGACGGGCTAACGAACCAGAAGAGCAATGTCTTCTGTAATTTTGTTTTGAATGTGCTGCCGACATTTTTCAGTACGACTTCATCGCCATTTGCTAACAAAAACAGCTCGATGAGTTTGTTACATGGCGCGTCGCCATGTTTCCGCGAGATGTCTATTGCTCAATCGGATGCTTTAACTCATCTTCAATCGCAGCCATAACCGTCTCTTTTGTCCAAGGGATTGACATCATCTTGCAGCTTACTGGTAATTTAATATAGATTTCTGGCAATAAGTCACTACGGGTAGATAAGACTTTGACCGGATTTTTACAAAACTGGTCCTAGTTGTTCAAGCTTCTCGCAATTGCTTGTGGTCTCATCCAGTGGTCGATCTTTTCAGATTGGACCACCCCGACTGCTAAAGGCTGTTAGAATCTCTCGTGCTGCTTGTTTGTCATAGGTTATCCTCATTCTGTTTGTCATCACTAATTTTTTCTTCAACTCTACTTTTAGTTTAGCAAAAACGCAGCTCTTTATAAAAGTTGTGACTGCGTTATCAGGAAGATTATTCTTCTGTTTTTGAAAAGTCCCTTGAGTAGCTGATCTAGTTTATCTTCTAGTCGTTCAATATCTTGCTTGCTGGCATATACATCATCTGATTGCTCCTCTGGACTTTCAGCTGTTTTCATTTACTTTGCGCTTTAGCTCTGACTGAAGCTGCTTGCCTTCATCCACCGTCAGCCGACCTTTTGGCAATCAATTCTTTTGACAAATTAGGTGGCTTTTATCATAGTCATGGAAGTCAATCCAATCCTGCCAGAAAACTTTTTCAATTCGTCCATCTTGACACCTCTCGTAGCCGAGAATCTTCCACTCATTATAGCGCTTTTAAGCTATTTATTCTAGAGAAAATTGAACTGATGAGACAAAATTTTAAAAAAGATCAACCACAAAGTTTTATATTCAAAATAGTTAATAAAATAGAAACGGCATAAGCTAGTAGGTATTCCATTTGCTGTTGACACCTGCTCATGAGCTTTTTATTAGAGGTGAAATATACGAGTGGAAAGATTGAAAAATGGCAAAGCGACAGAAAAGAAAGACTTGGGAATAGACCAAAAGATTGTCTAGCACTTGTTCTTTTGTCTCCGTATAAAATAGCAACAATTACAACTGGCAAAAAGAGTTAATAAGCGGGTTACACATGGAGAAACCACGGTGGTAACTTCATGTTTAAACAAACCTTCCATCAATTTGTCCCGTTAAAGTTCCTGTAATAGTTGAGTTTTGACCACTTGCTAACAAAGCCACTGCGAAGCGTTGAGGATAGGACTAGCAATAGCATCCAGCAATTTGAGGGCTTTTTAAGGCATTGTACATTGCAGAAAAAGCACCAATTTTATCCGCATGACCAAAGAATAAAGCTGCTCCTAAAATCAATAGCAAAGAATCAACCACAAAAGCCAAACTCAATTGAATATTCGAGTCCCACGTCATAAACCTTACAGCTTCATGTACAGATTGATTTAGCCTTGTAGTTAACTTTCGTGTCTGTGCGATAGAAGAGTGTAAATACAGATTGTGTGGCATGACCGTTGCACAATGCCCTAGTGCTAAGGTCAAAACGGACGTTCCATTTTTACTAGCCGTATGTTGATAAGCCAGATTGGCAAATATCCTGATAAAATATGATGAAGATCGGGCGTGCAAGATCACCGATATAAGAAAATCAATAAAGATAGTTAAAAATCAGCGTTCCAACAATAGCCTAATCTTACGAAAGCCTAATTTCATCAAAAAGCAACAGGAAAACATCAAAGACTGTAATCAAAATCGAAAATAGTAAAGACCAGCCAACAGTAAATGAAGTGCAATCCTGCACAGATGACTTCCCTGCCAGTCCGTTGCCATTAGTACCAGCTCTGTAATAACCCAAAGGAGATAGAGAACTGGCTTTTGACGTATGAGCTGCAACGACGTAGCCATCCATCCTAGTCGACAATTTTTCCCGCCATTTGTTGCAACTGCATAGCCATTACAGAAGAAACCAAAACAGCTGATAAGAGTAACAACGATAGGTGGCACCACCTACAACACTTGTAATCCAATCTCCCTGGATCCATATAACCAACAGCAACCAACATTCCTACTCTGAAAAGCTACAAGTACGAAAGAAACCAGCGTTTTTAGGCGTTGCAATGCTTTGTTAACTTCACTTAAGGAAACCTTTTGTCTGACATTTCTATCATTCTTTTCTATTGTAGAATTATTTCTACTATACATTATAGCACAAACCATTAACGATGGTTAATTTATATTTTTATAATGGTTATTATTTGGTAGCATTTAAACAATAAAATGCTTAGAATAGCTAAAATCGCAGGACCCCTCTTTGGGTCAAGATAATTTTCTTTAGTTAGCTAGTGGCTGCACCGTAAGCTATGACCCCGATAACAAACAAAACAAAATGCTCACATTTCTAAATTATGTGAAATATGCCGTATAGCAGGAAAGAGCTAAAAGAGCATTGTAAACTCCTTGATTTTTAAACAAAGATGTGACGGACGGCGAGACATTCTTCTTTCTTTTTCATAGTTAAGACTCGGCTGGTGCTGTCTGACTGAGTAGCGATGCTTTCTAGATAAAAAGATATAGAGGTGTTCCAGTGCGACAATTGTAGCTAATATCGTAGTAACGAGTGACATACATTTCTTCTTTTCTAATGTTTTTCCACGGTAATCTGATCTAAGCCAGATACAAGTTTTTCTAATAAGTACTCAGCGTCCTTTTGCTCATCATCCGAGAGAACTTTTTCCATTTGCTTTTTGACATCTACATGATAGTCAGGTACAGTGCACAGAAGCTGCTCTTTTGCAACACTTCGTGACATCCACTAGGACTCTCGTTGATTTTGGGATTGCGGCTTCGTTGAACATAACCGCGCTCTTCTAAAAAGTTTGAAAATGCCGTCAGTCGCTGCGGGATCGATTTTTAGGACCTCTTGCACAGCAATCCTGACTGCATGGAGCATTGTCCAATAAAAAGTTCAAGATCTCGTACCGCGTTAAGCTGATTTCTAATTTTGCTCAAAAAGTTGCGTGATAGCTTGACTCGGTTAAATGTAATTGATATAGCAGATGATGAATGGCAACCATATTTTCTCCTTTCCGGTTTTTAATTGACTAGTCAACTATTGACGAGTCAATTATAGTCATCAAAAACAGAAAAGCAAAATATTTTTGCCTTTCTTTAACGGATTATCTGTTTAACTCTAGTAAAATAGTCGATTTTTGTGATTAATGTTTGGTCGATCATCGCAGAAATTGATTGATTGAATACCGCTGTTAAAGGCAACATCTACATCCAACGTCCGATCGTCGATCATAGTAAGTGCTTGTCTCATCCAGCTGGTATTTCTACGAGATAGTTCACCCTCTGGGTCGGGTTTTTCATGAATCCATTTGCAGTAGTCACGAATTTCTGTGAAATAATCCAAAATCTCTAAATCAGCTAAAAATTTTGACAAGCATTTTTCCCTTTTATGAGTATAGACAAACTGCTGAATATCTGCTTTCGCAGCCCAATCAAGAATAGCCTGATGAACCATCCATGAGCTGAATGTAGCATTTTTCTCTTGCAAAACTTTTGACCTCGAAAACAGTTCATCTCTTCAGCATCTAAACCTTTTCTGCTGCAACCTTTTTCCAGTAGCTCTGAACAGAATGCTGCAAGACATAAGCATGGATAGCTGGTCCGTCAAAATCCAAGCCATAGTACTATAGGTTTCCTCAAGCCCGCCAAAATCGCATCATAAGAATCCAAGGTTCCGTCCAACCAAATAAAAGCTTTTGTCATGTTATTTTTCCTCATTTTTCGTTGATAGATGATTTGTAAGATCCAGCGAAAGCCATTGTCCAAAAGAGGGCGGCCCAAACCCGGACAAGCCCAATCCCAGAGTTACCCCCAGAAACATACCCGCCACAATGCGAATCAGCCAGCATGACCAACAGTCGTGGCATAAAAAGTGCAACTTGGCATTTCCCAATCCTCGCCAAACAGCTGTGTAAATGACTGTTCGCTGTCATAGGCACACCCAAAAAGTGAAAAAGAATGACCGACAAGCTAGCTGTCACAGCGCTGCTGTCCTTTGTATAAAGATGTGTTAGTGGTTGATCCAGCGCAAAAATAAGTAAAGCCAACTGCAACATGAGCTCAGAGATAGCCAGTAGGTCTGCTTCGTCAGCTTCCTAACTGTCTGAAAAATCCGCCTGTCCCACCGCGTGAGCCCACCAACATAACCGTTGCGTAGCGACTCCAAAGTTCGGCATATAGTTGAACTGTCAGAACCTCTCCAATAGCATTTCCCGCAACAGCATCTGTCCTGAACTTAACGATAATGGCAATAATCACCACGTCCCCAGCCCGCATCATAGCCGCCTCCAGCAGCTGGCAGAGATAAACGCAACAAGTCCCAATCCAACCTCCAACTCCAAGGTACTAGAGGCAGAGATAATCTTTCCATAAAATCAAAACGCCTACCAGACTGAGCTAAAATGGTGCCCAGCGCCGCTCAACAATTCCCATGTGGAAAAATAAAAATCGCAAGACTGGAAAGGACATTGAGCAGATTGCTCAAAAACTGACATAAATAGGTATGCGAGGGTTGGGCAGCTGTCTGAATCAAGGAGCCTAGCGTAGTCATCAGACCCAGGAGAATCATTCCCCGATTGTGCTAGATAAAGACCACCCGCATTAGTGACGGCAGGCTCTGTTCCCAGCTAAGCTAATATCCGGCGTCCAAAACAAGAGAGAAACCCCAGAAACATACTCTATCAAAGCATGGTAAGCTTAATGGCTTTGCTAGTATGATAAGCTAGATTGTCTCGACTCTCTCCCAAACTTTTAGAAATGAGACTAGATACCGCTACTCCCAGCGCAATAAAAATGGCTTTGCAAATCGTTGATGATATTGCCCGCAACGGAAAACCCCTGAAATAGCCACGAGACCGGAGACTGCTACTAAATACGAATCCAATTAATTCTATTAACATTTGCAGAAAAAGTTTTCCGCCATGGTTGGTAAAGCGATGTTTAAAAATCTTTTTGGTAATTGGTCATCTATTAAAACTCTAAGATTGATTATACACCTTTTTCTGCACCAAGCTTACAACATCTTAACCATAGATACTTTGTTTGCAAAACTAAAACACCAGTTGGCTGACCAGCCGAGCGTTGATAATACCTTTAATTGAAGTCCCCAGATAACTTCACCGCTGCCCGCATCTGGTCAGCGGCAACAGTCGTTTATGGCGAACTTGTGCGCGTTTTCTAGTTAGCAACTGCAGCTGCGCACTGCAACTCCTGAAATCTCGTGGAGTTTTACCAAAGCCTCAAAATCACTTCAAGACCATCTTGCAAACCCATTACAGCTTTGACCGCCACCATTGGAATTTATATGACTGGCGGTTGAAGCAACAACGTCGTAGTCTCATCACCTGTAGCTGTCCGGTATTTTTGATAAACAGCTGAGGCGACTGCTGTGTCGGATCTTCAATGTAATTAGACGCTCATAAACTCGTTTGATTTTCAGCTGTTGTCTCAGCTTCGCATATTCTGCCGCAAAGAGTTCTAAAATGTCTCGTCAAAACTCGTCAACTCATACTGACCATGCTGATTGAGAGACTTCATCAAACTCGTGTCTTTTCTGCAATTATTTCCCAACAGTGGAAAATCAAGCGCTCTAAGTTTGAAGAAACTAAAATATCCATAGACGGACTCAGACGTTACCTTAAAGCTACGCTTTTGTCATAAACATGCGTCTTAAAGAAATCCGTTAGGACATGATTTTTCATTAGCTAACAAATCAACTTGCCGACCGGAAGACCAATTTGTTTAGCATAGTAGGCTGCCAAGATATTACCAAAATTACCCGTCGGAACTGTGAAAATTAATTTCTATCACCAGCTACGATCTGATCCAGTTTTAACCAGTTGTGCATAAGCATAGACATAGTAAACAATCTGTGGCACCAGGCGCCCGATATTCATGGAGTTAGCAGAAGAAAATTGTAACTTGTGCGCTGCCAACCGCTCACGAAAACTGCATCATTAAAACATACGTTTAACATCGTCTGAGCATCATCAGTACCGCCCTTCAATAGCCACCACGTGGGTATTGTTCCCGGTTCGAGTGGTCATTGCAACTCCTGAACCTTTGCTGACACCGTTTTTAGGATAAAAGACGATATTTCCGTTCCCGGAACATCCGCAAAGCTCGCCATAGCTGCTTTTTCCGGTATCACCAGCAGTCGCCGTCAGAATGACGATTTTATTTTCCAGACCATGCTTTTTCGCCGCTGTTGTCATCAAGTGCGGGAGAATAGACAACCATATCCTTGCAAAGCACTCTGTAGCACCATGGAAAAGCTCCAAATTGTATTGCCCATCTGCAGTTTCACCAAGGGGAACAATCTCACGTGTCAAACTTTGCGGTCATAGCATTGTTAGCAGTCATTCCAGCTCTTGATCTGTAAAGTCATCTAAAAAGCAGATAAAATCAATTTTGCAACTTCCTGATAGGGAAGCATCTTTTGAGTTTAGTGAAACCACCTACCTGCGATAAGAAATTGCAAAGAGACCACCGTCCGTTGCTAACCCCCGCAAAATAGCCCTGACTGGCTGTCACTGTATTGTTTGCGTCACGCGTTGATTGATAAACCAGTCATGAGTTTCTGTCCTTTTCGTGTAGTCTGTTCTATTATAACATGATTTATCAGAGACATCCCGCATTTTATGGGAAATGTGAGAGAGTGAGTTGAGATTTCTCAGTGTTTATATAGCTACTCGAAAAGTCTGACACTTTGAACTTTTATACTATGCCATTGTAGACATGACACTGATTAGATTGTCTCTATTTCCTACAGGGACGCTTTGAGCTGTCTCACTTTTCAATAAAGCCTCATGCCCTCTGATTTTTGAGTCATAGTCTCTGCAGCATTTTTATTTTCAATGTCAAAAGAGACAGGATTTGTTTTTCAATAAGGATTAAATCATCAGCTTTATGATAGTGTATATTTTAAATAAAACGTTGTGCGAAATAAGCAAAAGCAAACCAGCATTCTGTTCTGATAACATCCATACCGCTGAGATTAGGAATTGATTTGAGGGTTTTTGCTTTTTATAATTGCCAATAGTCAGTAAAAGTCAGTCAAGATCGACATTTGAATGTTACTAATAGCGCTTCTGTAATTTGTATTGACCAAACATTCTGCACAAGAATTTTACTGAGTTCTGTATTTTGAGCTAAAGTGAAAACGATCTTGAACAATGAAATGAACAGTTCTTCCAAACGATGGTAGTTCTGTCATGGGATCTTTCTTCAAACTCAGGAATCATAGACTGTACAATTTCTGATAATAATTCACTTTTTAGTTTTTAAAATATTTAAAGATGGTAGCCTGACTGAACCCCAGCTTTTTCAGCGATCTGAGCAGTAGAGGTTCCATTATAGCCTTGTTGGAGAAAAAGTTCAATGGCAGTCAACCACTGTTTTCTTTTTCCAGCTGGCATTTGATGATGCTCCAACCATTCTTTGTAGTTATGTAAAAATATTACTGTTGTTCATAGTTACTCACTTTTGTCTATTTTATTATACCTTTGCGATAACGTTTAAGTCCAACAATATTGAGAACTGTTAAGATAGACAAGAAAATTAGGAGGACAACAAGTCGATTCTAGGTTATGATACTAGTCCCTTGTAAAACAATTTCTGATAACGCATGTCCAGTATATAAAGAGGAGGAATTTTTCCATAGATTGATCCAGTTTGCCATGGAATCTAAAAGGAATAATACCTGAGAAAAATACTTTTGCGGAACAATAATGATAGGAATGAATTGCATCGTCGAAACTCAGATTGCGCTAAAGTGGATAATAATAATCCAAAAGATAAAGCCAAACCAAGGCAATAAAATATTGACTAAAATAACATCTATCATGCTTCCTAATCACCTTTAGTTTTAACAGCCAAACTGTTGACAACACAATAATAGTTGTTTCAGGCATGCAACAGCGCCATAAGAAAGCATGTAACTCAAAGACAATATCTGAACGTTTGACTGGGGTTGCTAAAAGGCGATCAAGTGTTCCTGTTGTTCGTTCCTTAAGCAAGGCCATGCCTGAAATGAGGAAAAACAAAGAAGAAGACGAAAATGCCCATCAAGATTGGGACCATCTTAGTAAAAAGGTGGTATCTTTATTGCCGTAAAATATAATCTTCAGAAATATCAAATGTCGTTTGTTGAATATTAGTTTGTTTGGTTTGATTAAGGTTAGTTTCACTCATATCAGACTGGCTATTATTTTGATGTTGTCTGCGCAATCTATCTCGCTTGGGATGCTTTTGCACTCGCTTGTTGTTGTGCTCTTTTGAGATTTTTGAAGCAATTCCTCGTATTTGTAACTTGTTTTAGAGTGTTTTAACAGCCTGCCGCGTTAGCCCTGGTTTTGCATAGTATCGGTATTAGCATAGGTGAGCTTATATTTTCTTTGTCTTTTATAAACTAGTACGCATCTGCCTTTTTGTCTTTTAAAGCCTTTTTAGCCGCATATTCTGTTTTTATAGCCTTTAGTACTGATGTGTTTAACACCATCTAATGACTTTTAACAGCATTTGAAAACATTTACGTAGCTATGTGAACATTCGTATCGGTACTGGCAGAAAAAGCAATATTCATGATCCACATGATGAATATTGGAGCCAAAAACAAAAGTGCCAGAGACCGTTTGTCACGTAATAATTCTGTCAATACCTTTTTTGAAATCAGCGAAAATTCTCATCATCAATTCTCCTTCGCCTTTAAGAAAACATCTTCGATGGAATTAGACTGATAGCTTGATTTTAAAGTTAGCAGTGACTATCAAAAGCCATTATTCTACCATCTCAGCAATAATCCAACTTTATCTGTTAATTCAGCTTCATCCATGACATGTGCTGGTCACTAGGATACCAACGCCGTGAGTTGATGCAGTTTCGCCAAACTTTGACGACGCAGTGCGGGGTCTATCAACAGTCGGTTCATCATAGCAGGAGAGGCGAGGAGTTGCTAAAAGATTGCCAAGAAAGTCGGCGCTTTATTCCACCGGAATAGCCCGCAACAGTTTTATCGAGGTGTTCAGATAAAATCAACAACCTGAACAGCGTGATGAATGAGCTTGAGAAAGTTCTGTTTTCGTCAGCCCTTTCATTTTTCCAAAAATTTCAGATTTTCTGCCCCAGATAGACTTTCGTAGGCATCGGATTGTGCCATGTAGCCGATATCTCCTAAACTCGCCAGTTGGCATATCGATGATTGAGAACCAGCGCTTTCCTTCTGTTGGCTTTTTCCATTCCGAGCATAGTCTTTATCGTCGTTGATTTTCCAGCACCAGACGGTCCAATTAAACCAACAATTTTCCCTGCTTCTAGATGGAAACCAACATGATTAAGAACAACCTGACTGCCAAAATGTTTTTATCAGGTTTTGTAAATCCAATAATTTTTCCATAAAAACCCTCTTTCTAATGAGATGAGTGATTACTCACCACCTCTACAATTCTAATATAGTAAGTAATCACTCACTGTCGAGTGGAAAACTTCTAGCTTTTTAAAAATAAATATTGCTAAAAGCGTGAATCTTATTAACAGGTAATGAAAAATCAAAAGAGCCGAATTGTCAGTAACAGTAAGTATGACAAAAATGAGTTAACAATGTGTGATTTTAATTTTTCTTCAAGTATAAAAATAGGAAAAAGCTGTCGTTATTACGAGAAATTTAAGAGAATTTTGGATGATTGTGCAGAATTAGACAGGCTAGAAGCCAACGACACATCATGAGTTTTTCAAAAGAATACTAATAGACTGACTCACAGAAAGCTGTTTCTTTTTCATCATACAGAGACGATGAAATGTGATGAATTTCATCGTCTCTTTTGTTATTATTTTATTTCAATTTGTCAGCGCAGAGGTCGGCTGGCTGAAAAACCTTTTGCAGAACTCTCTTTGTAAATTGTTTTACAGCCTCATTTTCAGTGATTTTTAATGCCCCATCATTTTATGTTCACTTTCATTATCCTCACTAGACTAGCGCGCTCGGCTTCTTCTAGCTTCATCTCGATATAATGAATGGTCGCTATGAGATCTGGAATGGTTGCATACTCTAAGCCATTGACCCTGACGACGGGTCTCTTTTCAATCTCATCCGCCATCAGCTGGCAACTCTTTTCAATTTCTCTAAGCGCAGGAGGTCGGGCAATAGGTTGCCCATATCCTCAATCGTCTCATCCATCTGGCTATTAGATGCTACATAGCTTATCAAACCACATCTCCCTCATCATCACCATAAGGATTGTCAATACGGGCATGCATCTTAGGCACCTGCACACTCATGATATTTTCCTGTTCGATATGAAGATTGACTTCTCGCATAGAACAGCAAAAATTTCCCTCCACCATGAGGTCGCTGCTGCTTTCGCCAATACAAATCCTGCATGCACTCAACCAGAGCTGATTCAACCTTTTTGGCGGAGGTGGTCGTTTTCGCGAACAGCCTCAATGAAACGACGCATCAGTTCATCCCGCTTTATCCTTGAGGAGTTTGTGACCGCGAGTAGCTGTTTTTCAGGCGCTCTTTTCAGGTTGTTCAGCTCATTCGCTGGTTTGACATTCAAACGAGCATCGGCTTACCACCTCCTTAAATGTGCTGCTTTGCTTTCTGGCAAATATTGATCAATCATGTCGTCCTTGATCCGCTTAAGCTCGTCCGTGGCAAGATAGACAACACCTCAGCCTCAAACCAGACTTTCTTCAATCGTCCGATTGGTATAAAAACCTTGATTGATGTATTCTTTTTCAAATCGTTCGGTGCAAATTGGACATAGAGCTTATCGGTGTCAGATAAGGCGGATTCTCTCAATACAACCGCTAATTCTTTTGGCTTGTTTGCCTTGTGCATAAGCTGCAAAGAGCTGATTCATAGTTGCTGCATGGTCTCCCCGAGTCTTTCCTCGCCAGAGCCCTTTTGTCCTTGAGACGCGAAAGAGACGGTAGACACGTTAATCGGCGGACGATAACCGCTGTTTAGTAAAGGTCACGACGATGTGATAATCTGACCTTCGGTGATGTAACCCGTCAAATCAGGAATGGATGAGTGATGTCATCCTCAGGCATGGTGAGGATGGGAATCTGCGTCACTGAGCCTTTCTTCCCACCAGCGCCCCGCCCGTTCATCAAAGGTGGAAAGATTGGGTATAGAGATAACCCGGATAACCCGGCGTCCTGGCACATCTCGGCGAGCCGCAGATACTCACGCAAGGCCCTCGCAGTAGTTGGTCATATTGCTGTCGATGACGACGAACGTGCATGTCCTTTTTCATAAGCCAAAGTATTCAGCAGCCGTCAAGGCAATCCGCGGTGTCGCAATCCGCTCAATAGCAGGATCATTGGCTAGGTTGATGAAGAGGATAGAGCGATCACAGCCCCGCTTTCCCGCAAGTCGTTCTGCGAAAAATTCGGCTTCTTCTCAAAAAGTAATCCCCATAGCCCGCAAAGACTACTGCAAAATTTTCTTCTGAATTGAGCACCGTAGCTTGACGAGCAACCTGGGCAGCCAATTCCTTGTGAGGCAGACCTGAACCAGAGAAAACTGGCAATTTTTGTCCTCGCACCAAAGTATTGAGGTGATCAATGGCTGAAAATCAGTCCGATAAAACTCATCGGGATAATCTCGCGCGACCGGATTGATGCGCTTGACCGTCAATGTCCAAGTATTTTTCACGGGCAAAATATCTGGTACCACCGTCAATAGGCTTGCCCATACCGTTGAAAAATTCGTCCCACCATATCTTCTGACACTGGCAATCAAGCGGTCTGACCGGCAAAACGCACCTTGCTTTTTCTAGATTGATACCGCTGGAGCTCTCCAAACAGCTGCACCATCGCCTTGTCTTCCTGCACTTCCAAGACCTGCCCCTGACGCTTAGTTCCGTCATGGAGCTGGATTTCCACCAGCTCATTAAAATGCACGCCTCAACTTGTTTCTACAATCATCAGCGACCAACAACTTCACTAACAGTAGCATGGTATTCTTTAATCACGTTCATTGTCCGCTCCTCCTTGTGCAAGAATCTCATGCAAGTTTTCCTGAATAGCAGCATCCAAATTACGAAATTGCATCCAGCTGCTCTTCTGGGATAAATTTCGAGCGAGCAATTGATCTCGCAGTCTCCACAGTACCGTTCATGATTTCGGTAAAGTAGGCACCTAAATTCAAGGCACGATTGGCTTCCCTCATCAAATGTTAAAATATTAGTGAGCAGAGCTACTTGTTTTTAGAAGTGTAGGTATCCACTTCGTCAAAAGCATTCTGCTGCAGGTAGTCCTCACGAATCATTTTAGCTGTATTCATGCGTGACGATCCTTTTCAGACAGAGAATCGAATCGACCAGCCGCACGATTTCCTGTAGCTCACTCTCTTTTTGAAGAACATCATCGCCTTGGTTACTTTTTCCGACCAAGTCAACTGCTCATCGCTGATCGATATAGTACCCACCCTCATCTAGATAAAGCGAGTAAGAGCTAGCTCAGTTAATCGCAGGAAATGGCGACGTTGTGCCAACTGAGCGTCCAAGCCCCAGAAAAACTTTGACAATCCGCAGAGTGTTTTGCGTGACTGGCTCAGAAATATCTCCACCCGGAGGGAAACAGCGCCGATTGCGGTAATGCTTCCCTCACGCTCGTCACTCCCTAAGGTTTTAGACCCGACCCGCTCTGTTCGTAATATTCAGCAATCGACTGCCGAGATAGGCTGGATAGCCTTCGTCGCCCGGCATTTCTTCCAAACGTCCTGACATTTCCGCAGAGCTTCTGCGCTCAACGCGAAGTCGAATCTCGCCATAATGGCGACAGAATACCCCATATCTCGGAAAGTATTCAGCAATCGTAATTCCTGTATAGATGAAAGCTTCACGCGCCGCAACTGGCATATTGGACGTGTTGGCATCAGAACAGTTCGCTGCATGATAGACTGACCAGTTGTTGGATCAATCAGCTCTGAAATTCATTGAGCACATTCGGTCATTTCATTGCCCTGCTCACCGCAACCCCACATAAATCACGATATCCACATTGGCAAACCTAGCAACCCTGATGCTGAACGACAGTCTTGCCTGCACCGAAAGGACCTGGAACAGCAGCCGCACCGCCCTTGGTCACAGGGAAAAAGGTATCAATCACTCGTTGACCCGTCACCAAAGGCTCCTCTGAATTAGCTTTTTGAGCAAAGGGCGACCTCGACGAACCGACCACTTCTGCATAAGACTGCCAACAAAAACGGATCCATCTGCCTGTTCAATCTCATAGACAGGCTGATTGACAGTGATAGCTCCCGCCTCTATCTTAGTCACACGACCGCTGACACCAATCGGCACTAGAATGCGGTGAACTATCAGCTCGGTTTCTTGAACCGTGCCCAGAATATCTCCGGCTGTTACCTCTGCTCCCAATCTCCAGACAAGGCACAGAGTCCCACCGGTCTCATCGATTCAGATGAGGCAGCTGCACTCCGCGCACCAGAAAAGTCACTTGCGTTACTGTTTGAAAGCGTGCCAAAGGGACCGCTGAATTCCGTCAAACATTTGCGAAATCAGCCCTGTCCCATCTCGACCGACAACGGACTCCCCGTTGTTTCACTGGCTCTCCTGGTCCAAGACCAGAGGTCTCTTCATATACCTGAATAGAGGCCTCATCTCGACGCATCTCAATGATTTCCCCAATCAAGCCCAAATTGCCCACACGACAAATATCCTGAATATTCGCTTCCTGCATCCCAGAAGCTACTACCAAAGGACCCTGAAACTTTTATAATCTTTCCTTGACTCACAATCTTTCCTCCATTCTTTGGGAGATTTTTGCTATTTTTCTATCCTTGCCGTGAGCTTGAAACCCTTCTTAGCTATCTCTACAGCAAAATTGATACTTCTATTTTAAAAATCAGATAAGGATTTTATTTGTTGCCCATTTTCATCAAAATTATCTGGGCTTAGCCATTTTTCTAAACGAATTTTGACCGCTGTACCAGTCCTTGTCAATCATGGCTAGCCAATCAGTATCTCGGTTACGCCCTTTATAAACAACTGCCTGACGAAAAGTGCCCTCGTAGATAAAACCAAGCCTTTCTGCTGCGTATCTTGAAGGTTGATTGAGTGCATCGCATTTCCACTCGTAGCGGCGATATCTCAGCTCCTCAAAAACGTAACGTGCCAACAGATATTGGGCTTCTGTCGCCAGTCTGGTTCGTTTCAATTTGGGGCGAATAGGTCACAGATCCCACCTCCACTGACACGGCTACCACGATTAATTTCATTAGAGCACAAGTGCCCAATGCCTTGCCACTCTCCTTATCTACAATGGCATAGTAAAAACGATCTGGAACTGCCAGCATCTGATCTAGCAAGGCCGACCACTCATCCTGACTTTGAACAGGATTTTGAAAGAGATAAGTCCACATGTCAGCAGGAGAATCCAGACCATACACTTCATACATCCGCTCCATGCTTGTCTTGGACAGACGCTCAATAACAACATACCGCCCTTCTATACGCTCCAGATTGGGCAAATCTCCCGGTTTGAAATTCGGCGAGCATCTCAATGGGCTGGCCCTAATTCATTTCATTTCTATCAAAAACCCTGCACAATATATCCTGTCCAACTGCTTTTTCTACGTTCTCACGAATACGCTTCTGTCCTAATCCCTGTTACCCTTTATGGGTCGAGATTAAGATAATCGCTGGCAGCACTTGCTTTCATCATAGTAAGCCAGCGTTTCAGGGATTTCAGCAGCCATGTCTTCTGTCAAATAAATAATAGCAAAAATCTTCTCGACTCAATCGTCGTAAAGATTCACCGCTCGGTCGTCTCGGTGACTGGAAAAGTCTGAAAACCAATCAGGCGAAAAGGCAGAATGGCATCGCGGTTCCCCACCACACCAATTTTATAAGTTTTACTGGCCCATAAATCGGTCTCTATCCTTTCTTTAATCATCTCTACTGGAAGCTGAGTTTGTCAAACCAGTCAAAATATGTCGAAGATTCTTCACTTTAGCTCTTTTTCCCAATAAATAACAGAGCGAGCGGAAGCGGACCACTTGTTTCAAATCGCCCTGTTCTAAAGAGCTAAACTGAACCAAGTCTGCCAAATACTCCAATTCAAGATTTGTCAACTTACCCGAACGCATCTTCATAAGTGCGTAATTCCGCATCAAATTCTAATGGATTGACTTCGGAAAACCAGCCAGCAAGATCGCCTTTTTCGCCAACTCAACCACTCTGCACCCGTCAAAGAGCCTTCATCTGATAACAGCTGTGTCATCAAAACTATGCGGTTTGGTGACGAATGGCACGCTGCACCGTTGTTGCATTGTAAAATCAATCGTCAACCGCATCCAGTTGCTTAAGCCGCTCGTCTTCGAAATGCAGACTCCAAGCTTTTTAAGTGTTTGAAATAAGCCAGATCCATTCCAATTTCCAGAACGCGACATTCTGATAATCTTGATATTCGCCCAAGTTGCCGCTATCTTTCATCCGCCATAAAGATTAGGGACAATGTTCAGCAGAAAAGGTTGCAACCAAATGCTCAAAATATCTAAAGGATAAGGTCCAACCATAATCAAGAGGGGTTTTAAATTCAAACCTGTTGCCTTGTGCTTAAGCAGCACCTTAAGATTGTGATAGGTATATTTGAGCGTAAAAAGCTCAACCAAGGCAGAGTCTGGACTGACTTCAAAAAGCCCAAGCGTACTCTGCAAACAACATGTTTCATGAGAAACTTCTCAATCGCATTTAAGTCTGTTAGTTGCTCATGATCCAGACTATAAACCGTTCTTCCATAGCTGCTGACCGACTTTCAGAAGTCGAAGCTCGCAACAACTGTTCGTGCGCTAGCTTAAAAAGCTACTCTCATGAATGCTGATTTCTGTATTCCACTGAGCGAAGGTCTTTTCATTCAGTGAATGCCTCCTTAGTCTGCTTCGTCTGGAAAAATCGTCCGAGCAAGCTGATAACTCTCCTCCTGCCACAAAAGAATCTACTAAATTGTGATAGAGGTAATTATCGTCAATATTGCCTCGCGAAAGGAGAAAAGCTGCTTCTCCACTCACAGACGAGGAAAGCCAATTTTACGTGCGGATAGTGCTCAACAATCGTCCAATTGTCCAGCCGAATATTTAGCCAATGTCCGTGAGCCAACTGTCAAAAACAAGTTCTTCTTGCGAATACTTTTTAAGACCTGCTCCAGAAAGCCTGCCCTACTCGACCGACCAAGCCGCCATTTGCTCATAAGCCCCGCAAATAATTCTTTCAAAATCCCTTGCTTTGGTCGCCAAAGTAGACTGACGTTTTTCATTTTCTAGCTGCTGCACTTCACGCTGTACCTGACGGTTGATCGCTTTTTATTTCTTGCTCACGCTGTTGCAGTTTTTTCTTGCTTTCAACCGTGCTTCTTGCTCTTTAGCTTCACGCTCAATAGACTCTTTAGCATCGGCTATCAGCTGCCGCCCATCTTTCATGCGCCCTGCTCTAAAACAGAATCCCTCAAATGAGATTCAAATCCATATCTGCCTCCTTCTATGAAATCTTGTTTCAAGACATTGAACCTGTCTCATTTTACATTCAATACCATCAAAAGAGACACAACAAAGGCAAGGATAGCATAGGTTTCTACCATAGCAAGGATAACCCTTTCATGACATCTTCAGGTCGCTTTGCCAAAATCTGCATACCAGCGGTTGCTACATTCCTTGATATTTAGCAGTAGCACTAAACCAGACAATCCCATTGGAAGTGCGGCAAAAAGAGGGCTAGACCTGTCTGAAGAGCCATTTCAGGCTGGATTTTAAAGAAAATCAAAATCCCGATAACAAAACCGTACAAAGCCTTGCGTACCTGGCAAAAGCTGCTAAATCAAAGCGCTAACGAATTTCTCAGGTTGTTCTTTAATGGGGCTGCGCAGCTCTGACCGGTTGAACCGACATTGCGCGCAGAACCGATACCGCTGAGAAAAATCGCAAAAACCACACCAAGTGCGGCAAAAAGCACCACCGTAAGTTGAAAAATAAGATGAAAAAAGCTTGCGTGAATAAACTCCATTCTAATAGTAAACATTATTTATTTGGTAATTTTGTCGTGACATAAAACTTCTAGCTGAGTTGCTAAAACACTTTTGCTATGCTATTTTTGTAACGGACATATCTCTGCTGGTTTCAAAAGGTTTAAAGGCTTTTTCCGCCACCATCGTAGAATTTCCCATTCAACAAAAATCAAAACGCGCTCCGTGCACATAGCCTGATAAAAGGAGAGAAACATATTGATACCGTGGGAGGGCGAAACAGCACAATCCAATACTAAAGCGAGCAAAAGGCGGAAAGAGACTAACACTGTTAAAGGCTGAGCTCAATGCTTGCACTAGCGACCCCCAAAGACCATGAGTCGCGTAAAGCTCACCAAGTCTCCCTGCATAGCTGCTGATATTGTGCTAGATTAAACAGTGCAGGACCCAAGCCTTTCAAACTCCTAGCTACTGATAATAGAAAACCAGTACAATGCCCACAGCATTTACAATAGCCAGCCATTGCCCGACAAAGCCGACAATAGCAAGAGCTGGGAACAGTCGCCCCGCTGCTAGCTAAAGCCAGACCAATGAGAATCAGCATCCACGCAAAGGCCCTGAATTATAAGCTGCCGCATAATCCTTCTATGCGAATGTTCTTTTGCCACTGAGAAAACAGTCCTGTCATGACTGTTAGCAAAGCCAATTACGACCGAAATAATCAAAAATAGTGATCACATCTGTGCTGGTATCAATGAGCGCAAAAAGCGATTTGAAACCAAAGAAAGAACCATAAATCCCCCAGAGTGCACCACGCCGATTCCTAAAATTCTAAAAAGCGTAAAATTCTTTTGCTAGACTTGGCTTTAACATGTAAAGTCTTCAAAGCCCAAGTCGTTCCGCCAAAGAGCAACAGACCATAGCCAATATCAGCTGCCATCATGCCAAAAAGATAAAGTAGAAGACCGAAACAACGGGCGTTGGATCTTTATCTTCGTATTTTCGGCAGCGAATACATCTCTGTCACCAGCTCAAAGGGCTCAATCAGAGCATTATTTTTAAGTTTTGTCGGGACTCGCTGTCGATCAGCTGCCTCCATTTCATGGATTTGAAGCAAAGACAGCCCTCAATGAAGTGTTGCGCAAGACCCATTTTCAAATCTTCATCTGCTCTTGCTCAATCCAGCCTTCTAAAAGCAACCAAATTCTGCGTACTGGCAAGATCCCTTGCTTTCTTGGCGAAAGAAGTAAGATTCAAAAATATAGTCCAACTGAAGTTTGAGCTGTTGCAGTTCCTTGCTGGAAGCGCTGCAAGCTGCGTTTGCGTTGAGCTGATAACCGTTTCTTGTTCCTTTTATCGTTTCTTTTAACGATGTCAAGCGCTCACTAGGCAATTCTTCAAAGGGATATTCAAAAGGTTTGAAACCAAGCTCTGTCAAGAATGCTTGCATTTCTTAGCTGTTTCTGCTTTACATAGCACAAGAATTCCACTTTCTGTGGTACTGTAGAAAATCTCTTGGACTTCCAGATTAGGATAGTCCCGTAATCGAGCATTTAGCTGATTGTTCTCACTGCTTGGAATGCTTCCACAAACGCACGAAGGTGTTTAAAATGCTTAGTGCTGACGGCGTAACGGCTAAATCGCTTGCCATTTTTCTAGCTCTGCCACATCTGACTGAGCTCTTTCTTTAACTTCTCCGCTCTTGTCAGCGAGTTGAAATTGTTGTTGAATGTTAGCGAAAGCGCTTCTTCATCCACGCGCCTGCCCTGCTTCTTCTAGACTTACAAAAGGTTGTTTCCAAGCGAGCTCTTTAACGACTCCAGTAATTTTCTTCTTTGGCTACAAATGCTTGCAAGCATTCAATCATATTTGCAAGTTTTTCCTGCCGCCGAGTCAAAGTTTGAAGATGTTCGAGAAAGACTTATCAGGATTCCACACCAACTCTTGCTCGAAAGCTCCCTGCCAAGTTTCTTTGTCTGCAAGTTTTGAATTTCAACCGACTGGAGATTTTGCAAATAGGAAGGGACATCATCCAACAAATCTTTTGGCAATAGCAGCGACAACTCCTGCATTTGACTTAATGGCCATATTTTTCTACTCACCCTGTCCACAATCATTTGTACAGCACTTCTTTTTATTTGACAAAGCCGCTTTGGGCTTTTTCTTCTTCTCTTGTCTCGTTTGCTCTAAATCCTGTGTTAAGACAGCTAACTCTCGTTCAGAGCGCTCCTAACCTCGGTCACCAATCGCTCTTTCTCTTCGTCTAAAGATTGCCCTAGCTGTTTCAGATTACTAGCCGCTTGCTCTCGCAATTCCTGAATTTGACTTTTGTAGCCCGGGCCAACACTTCATCTGCTGCTTGCTCACTTTCCTGCATTTGCTCAAGAGTAGCATTCGTCATATCTCGCACCTCCTTTTGACACAATAGGTGTAACGCTTTCTTGTGTAAATTATAACATTTTTCAAATCATTTTCGTCACAGAGTTTTATTTCTTTTCTAGGTAGATGAACATTTTTATATTGCATTTTCCACTCTATCAGTTTTATATTTCCTGCTTATTTACGTGTTTCCTCAACCTGTTCTGAAAAAGCTCCCTCCTACTTAATTCCCCTAAAAATGTTATAATACAATTATACTCTTAAACAGTTGTTCTATAACTATCACCAGCAAAGAAAGGACCTCTTATGGAAAAATACGCAGCATATCTTAACGACGATTGAAAGCCACTTTGATAGCACTGACCGACTTAGAAAAGCGGATTGCCAACTACTTTTTGAGTCCCTTCTAGCATCTACAGACGATCTCTCTTCTCAAAAGTTGCGCCAGCTCTCTACATCTCTCAAGCAGCCTTGACACGCTTTGCAAAAGAAATGCGGATTTTAAAGGCTACAGAGAGTTTAATTTTTCAATACCTTCATCAATGGTACAGAAAACGCGGAACAGGACGAGAAAGTACAAAATGACTTATCTCGTAGAGTGTTGCGAAACTATAGCTCAAATCCGTCAACAAACTGAGGAAATTGGTTGACGAAGACAAACTGCTGCGCGTTGCCAATCTCATCGAAGCAGCTGGCGCGTCTATTTCTTTTGGGACAGGAAGCTCTCGGTCTTGTCGCACGCGATAGAAAGCTGCGCCTCATGCGGCTTGGTGTTGTCTGCGAAGCGATTGACAGATCAAGACGGTTTTGCTTCGGACAACCAGTATCCTAGATGTAAAGTGCTTGGTTATTGGATTTTCTTTGTCCGGAGGAACGCAATCTATCATCAACAGCCTCATCGACGCTCAGCAATGGGTGCGAAAATCGGTTTAGTAACAGGACACCAACAAAGTCAAAGAAACCTTTACTGAAATCATCACTGTTGCCATTCAAAAGCAAACCAGGTATATCTACGCACCTCAGCACAGTTTCCTATGCTACTATGATTGACCTCCTTTATGCCTTTTTCCTAGAAATTGACCGGGAAAAGAAGGAAAAATCTTCAACAGCTTTTTGGGAAAATCAAATTAAATCGGCTATTATAGGTGACACAAATAATGCATCAAACAAAACGAGCAACTCACTGAAAGGAGTTTGCTCATTTTTCAATACGAAAGCTTTTTCCGTTAAGGATGTTTATTTTTAAAGTGATAATAAGCTCAGACATCCCTACAGCATTTTGATGACGAGGCAAAAGCGAGCTTGGTTTTTCAGCAATACCCGGGTACCAGACAAGCTTTCAGAGCAGTCTCAATTCGAGGTGAAGAATCACTCTTGACCCATAATGCCGCCACCTAAGATCCTGCTTCTGGATTGACCACGCAGCAAAGTATTCGCAGTCCTTGCCCCAAACCGGTTGACCATGCGGTCGATTCGCTTGGATACAACGTGCATTTCGCCGGTGAGAAACTAACTTTGAAAATGCGGCGTCCATTCCACATGGTGGGATCTTCTCCGTGAAGCTCACTGCACACAATTGACCAGGAGCAGTCGTTGAAGCCACATCTTGGAAAGCACCGTCTGGCTAGAATGCACCAGCAAACTTCACAGGGCCGAATTACTAAAAACCGTGGAAAATCTGACCGTCACACGCAGCAAGCAGCCACGATGCCGTTCCAATCGTCGACACCGTCGCAGTGCTGCTCGCTCCTTGCCGCTGCCTGGCGCCAACATAGCTCCCGCCAAGCCAGCACAATTGACATCATTTTCAATCTCACAGGAACAGCAAATGTTTCTTCTACCACTTTCTTGAACTGAGTACCTGCCATGGTTCGGAATCTGAGGGACCAACATACAAAAGATTTCTCCTTTATCTGGATCTGACCATTTCCAGCTGAGGAAATACAAAATCCAGCAACCGAGAGAAGTCTGCTCTAAATAACACTATACTAATCCCCTTCACCTTACATAAAAATTTCTGGACCGCCTTTGCCAGGCCTCTGTTGGTATTTCACTACGCACAACAGGTGTCAGTATCCTCATCAAATCAGACCATAACTGATGTTGTGTTCCGCAATATCAATGGCAGTGTATTTCTCACGATCCACCTCTTTTTCTAACCCATACGAATGCTTCCTTAGACTGCACTGAATCAAGCGTGCTTCTTCTACAATCGGACGGTCCGTGTCTGTCACTGGTGGTAATGGAGAGACGGACCGAGAACCCGATAGCTACGATTTCAGTGATTTTCAGAGACTTCCTTGATGACCGATACATATTTCCCATGAGTAGCTGTTAATGTTCCGAGTAATAAGCGTTAATGGTAAAGTGCAGTTCTTTTGCTTTTTCGATTCTTTTGTCAGCAATCAATTGATTGAGCTTCAAGAAAGTTCTGACATTGCGCCATACGTTTGCCGATACCTGCCTGCTCTTGCTCATCAGGCGACCGCCTAAAAGGGTGCTCATCTGGACCGGTAGACGAGGTGGTCTTTTCACCAAAGTGCTAAAGGTTTGAATGTCTTGGACAGGCATAGAAGAGTTCTTCGCACCAATCACGCGTTCATTTTTGAGCATTTCTGTGTATCGAGACTCGAGCGTCAGGCTACACCTGCCGGCTGTGGGATGTGTAAATCACAAAATCTGTCTGCGGCGCAGCTACGCTAATGTCGTTCAATGTTGGGCAGCCGAGTATTCTGGCAAGCGGAGTAAATCGGCGGAATAGCCTGCCAGTAGCATCCACTCCCCAAACTCTCTGCGCGGCGCGCCAACTCCGCGCCACTATCCTTGAGTGTTGTTGCAAGCGACGTGAGCAATAATAGTTAATTTCCTTTTGCCACCGCCATGACTTCTTCCAAATCAATTTTCTATCAACAACACTTTGGTAGATACATTCGCAGATGAACCATTGACGCACAATCCTTGAACTCCCTTTTCAAGAAAATATTCTACCAAAGCTCGCACGCGCTCTGGATTAATCGCCCTTGATCATCATGCACATAGACGCCAGTGGAATAGCCCTTCGTATTTTTTAAATCTCTCATATTTTTATTCTCCAAGTTAATTGGTTTTATCGTTTTATACTTATTAAAATAGTTTCCATAATAGGGCAATTGCAAAAACCTAAGGCTACAAAGCCAACTAATACAGTGAGCCCAGTAGCAATACAAATCCTGAACTAGAGTAAAGACAATTACAGCTAATAAGGCTATCATCAAAAGAACCACAGAAAATACAAACTCACCATGATCAGTCCTGTTTGTAATAGATCTTTTACCGTCATTTCAAACTTAGCTGCCAAGGATAGACACATAAAATAGCAAACTATACAAAATGATAGCGCCGATACAGGTTGCTTTTAACCTTTTGAAATGGCATTGTTTTCATGCTGCAAAAAGCAGGAGGTCAAATAGACTGATACCTACAATGCTGAGTTCTAGCAAACCAAGTTTTACAAACCGACCTTCCAATTTTCCTAAATGCCTGCACATGAGTTTGCTGTTACTTTTATGCGTCACTGAATCTTTGATGACAAACAAAAGTTTCATACAAGCTAATTTTGGCAATACAATCGTAACAAGTGGTAGACAAGACAAAAGAAAGATGAGTTCTACAGTCACCAAATCTAATATTTTCATATTCTCCTAAAGAAATTATCTGTATCAAATATACTTCAGTATTAACTGAGAACCTCTCTTTTCCATAGTTCTACACTCTAATCAATTAGTTTAATCATTGAGCAGCTTTTACGACACATTTTTGACCTTATCACCTTTAGCATAAATCTATTGGGCTGATGCTGGTTCGTTGGGCATGCAGCAAAAAGTCTGCTTGTCCAAATAAAAGTGGATAGAGCTGCTCACAAATCCTAAAACCCAATATCCTTCTATCATACGATTCTCCCTTCTTTACTCTTGTACATATTGAATAACTTCATGACCTGCCAAAAGAAAATCTAAATCAGATAATCTTGATGAAATTCAAATTCATCTGTCGTGTCAGAACACAATTCATTTTCCTGTACAAAACAGAAATACTTTTTCTCCGGCAATCTCATACCGTCCCGAATCATAATCGTTTACATCGTAGAGTTAGAGATAATCAAACTCAAAAATACTTATGATACCTTTGTAATGGGCGAGATTTTCCAATTCTATCGAAAATCATTCGTTTTTCCCCTCATATCCTTTCACAAAGCTCCCATGGTATACCTTGTGTGAAGGATTTTTGGAAGACAAGAAAGACGGTTACAATCGGAACAGCTGCCATAGCAGCACCAGCCATAATCAGACCATGGTTGGTCGCCATTTCAGCCTGCATCGTTGCTACCCCTAGTGAAAATAGTTAGATTCTGCCGCGATGTCAGCATGATTAATTGCATAAACGTAGTCATTCAGTATGTTGATAAAAGGTAAAAATGGCAAGGGCAGCAAAAACCTGGTTTTCATAATGCGTCAACAACACATCTGGCGCTGTTCCTGCTTCAATAGCTGTTGTAATTTTTCTGGACCAGATTTGAAGTCAATGGTTTCTAATTTCACTTTAATATCTGGATTAGCTTTTTCAAAAAGCCTTGATAATTTTCTTTTTCATACGTACCAACATCATCGCTGGCCTTTTGCGTGAAAACTGGGAAAGCCACCAAGTAATCTCTGTCTTACCAGAAGAACTTCCTGAATCAGCTGATTTGTTTGAACCAGCTGAATTTCACATGCTGCCAACGATAAAATAGCAGCCCTGCAAACAACGAACAAAGTATTTTCTTCATTCTCATATCTCCTTTTATTTTATCCTTTTATACGGATAGATTGTTCCTACTCACACACTGCCGCAACAAAAGCGCTCTGTGATTTCTTTTGGGACGCTAATGGCACCACCGACCACAATTCCTCTGACACCTAGGTCTATGAATGGTTTTTCGCTTCACTTGGGTAGTAGATCTTTCCTTCGCGATAACATCCAAACCGCATCACACAATACCAAATCAAAATCTCGTCCCTCGCATTGCAGACTATAAGAGGTGTAACCTCAACAAAGTTGTCCCTACAAAGTCCACACTGTCTGCTGCAGCCACACCCTCTTCAAAGGTGCTCATCTGCCGATGAGCAATTGATGAGGATATTTTCTTCACTTTCGCTTGATGAAATCCACAATTTTTAAACCATCAAAACGTTCCCGCTTTTGTGCAATCAGCAATTACTTCAATATCCAGAGCTGCTAGTTCATCAATTTCTCGCATCGTTGCGGTAGCCGTAAATGGCTCTTGAGGTGGATAATCCCGCTTGATAATGCCGATGATCGGCAACGAAGTAACCTCTTTAATTTCCTTAATATCGAACACTGTTAGCTCGAGATGCCAACAGCTCACTCCTTCGCTTCAGCGCTTTCACCAAAAGGGGAATAACTCCACCTGCTTCAGTATATAGCGGTTCGTGTGGCAAGGCTTGACAGGAAACAATGATGCCATTTTTATTTTGGCAATCAGCTCGTCTTTTGTCATTGTGCCCATGGGACAGCCTTCTCCTTTGCTGTGTAGAGTCAATTTTTAAAAGCGCTTTCAATCTACGATGTTATTATAACTATTTTTCAAAGCGCTTTCAACAATATCTGGATTTTGGTTCTAATTTCTAATAACAATTACTTTTCTCTTAAATCTTGAAAGTAGTTTCAACCAGGAACGATAGCCTCTGTTAACATGACACTATAATCAGTGCGGATTGCCTCTGAGGGCATACAAAGACTGCATCTCTGTGAATGCTATCCCCAGAATTGTCTAGAATGGAGACCTATAATAGAATTATAAGGAGAATGCTAGGGTATCATCCAGAGTCGCTTTTGAATAAAAGTTTATTTTCTCATTGCTGGTGTTCTTTTCGGTATTGTCCTGGCGTCTGTCTAAACATCTTCTCCTATCTACACGTATGCCAATTTACGAGGTAGCACAAAGTGTTGGATTCCAAATAAAACTTACTTTTTGCCAGACAAATATCGTACCCTATTTTGGACATTCCCCAAAAAGACGAACGTAAATAAAAGGCCCAGAGACAATGTATCCCTACCTTTATTTTATAATAGCAAAAGCTTTTTGACGTAGTAGCTAATATCTAAATGCTACTAAGGTTACAGCAGCAACCACTCCTTAGTCATTTTCAAGCTTAGATGAGTATTTTTGACGAAAACTGCGTTTCTCTTCATTCCTCACTGCTGACAGCCGAGAGGCTATTGAACAACTTTGCGAAGTTGGAAACTACTGACTAGAATTTTCAAATATTAGTTCTATCTCGCTATTTTGCGACAAATCAGCGCTAAAGACAACTCTTTGTGAAAGAGCAATCGTTTCTTCTAAAGGTTTGGCGCCGATAAATGCGGTTTCCTGGTGCACAAGCTTATCAGCCATGAGTGCATTTTAGAAAGGTATTCAAAGTCAAATTCCTCTTCTTTAATGTCCAGTTCTGTCGAATTTTTCGGAGACTTACAGTTGCTGATAATTTTTCAATTTCAGAAATGGCACAATCAGCACGCATTCTTTATCACTTTTACGCTTCCGTATGCAGACCAAGAGCTTTTTGCAACAATACCGGAATGCTTCTACAGCGCACGTTTTGCATTTTCACGCTCTACAACTGGTAAAAGCATGGCACAGCAAACACCGTGAGGGAAGATTGTAGCTGCTCCAAGTTGATGAGCCATAGAGTGTACATAACCTAGCCCAGCATTATGCAAAGACGCATCCCACCTAGGAAAATCGCGGCATTAACCATAGCTTCGCGTGCTTCAATGTCATGGCATTTTCAACAGCACGTGGCAGGAATTCTTTTAATTTAGCGTCAATTGCCAATAGACAATTTTTCGTCACATTATACGCACCTGAGTGTTACCAAAGGCTTCAACCGCATGTGCTTGGAAGCATCCATACCTAGTTTGCAGCTGTCAAAAGCTTTTGGTTTTGAAATCATCAATTCTGGATCGTTGCACTGACAGGAGCGCAAGGCTATTCTTATCAACCATAACCATTTTCTGCTTTACGCTCTTCGTCCAGTAATGCCCGTAGTTAATCGTGATTTCGGCTGCAGTGTTCCTGCCAGCAGTGATTGCGCTACAACCGGCACCTACTGCTTTTGATTTGGCGAACGCGCTACCGGCCAATCTTGCGGACGCCCGCCATTCGTTGCAGAATTGAAATACTACTAGCAGCATCTTGTGGCGAACCACCTGCAGTGAAATAATATCATCAGGTGTTATCTTGCAAAACAGCTAAACCGTCTTCAACATTTTTACAGTTGGTTGGCTCAACATCACTAAAAACGGCTTATACTCAATGCTTCCTTATCCAAGTGGTTGCAGATTACCTTAGGTGAAATGTCACTGCTTGCAATATAATAGTCTGTCACCAAAGAGAGAGCTTTCTTATACCAATTCTTTGATATGATCACCTATTTCATTAATCACACCACAACCAATAAGATTAACTGATGGAACATAAAATGCTGACAGTATATTTCCTCCTTATTTTTATAAATATCATCTAGTTTTAGAAACCGCTTACACAATTATATTATAACACTCATAATGCTGCAACATCAACTTTTCATTATTTTAGTATCAAATTTACAGATTCAAAACTTATCCAGTCTATTACCTTGATATTTTAGGGCATAGAAGTATAAGATTTTCTACTGTATCACACTGACATCGTCCATATCAAACACTAACAGTGAAACATGACCGCCCTCCTGCACAACTAGTTTACAGGAAAACGCCACCGCCACAATACCAAAGCAAAGAGAAGAACACTCTCCAAATAGAAAAATCTCCCTACAAAAGCGAGGGAGATGGTGACTGATAAACTGATTTGGGTCTAAAAATCTGAATACATTGTCTGATACAATGACGAACAGTCAAATCAGAACAAAACTTACACACTGTCTAATGACTACGGCAGTCCTGGACGTTCTGCATAGCCATAGTAGGCGTCAGCCATGATTTCTTCCATGTCAGTAGCTATTGTGGCAGAAAGCGCGATTGGCTGGTGAACATTGGTCTTCGCATAAGCAAGAACGGCAATAATCATGTAAGCTATCTTTCCAAAGTTTTCATCAGACCTTGATCTTTAAAGTTCATCTCTTGATACCAGCCGCTACACCAAGGTCATAAACAGCTACAGCATACGCTTCAGCCGCTTCTTCTTCTGGTGGTGAGCAGGAAGACCTAACATGCGAGACTTGATATCTTGGAATTTTCATCAGCTTTTCCAGTAGTGTGCCAGGCCGTATGTTGTAGTTTTAGATAGGACGGGTTCCATTGTGACTGGATAACATAAGGAAGTAAAAATAACATTTGTACGTCCGTGAATGGTGTGGTGAACAGCACCAATCTTATGCGCCATTGAGTGACTCATCCCAAGGAGAGCAGTTTGCAAAGCCATACCAGCCATTGTAGAGGCATTGTGCATCTTTTCACGTGCTTCTGGGTCCAGCTGTTTTACAGATTTTCCAAGTGTTTGAAGACCTAGCGATGGTTTTGAAGAGCGATACCATCTGTATGAGTCCATTGGCAAGAGATTAAGTATAAGCTTCAGTTGCCGTGTGTCGAGACATCGTACCTGTGTCAGCAACAATAAATGCTGGAACAGATTCTACCAAAAGCAGGGTCAACAATTGCAATAGTGGCGTCAAAGCGTAGTCAGTGATTGGGTGTTACAGATTGTGCCTTATCAGGAGATAACTGTACCCAAACGGTGTTACTTCCGAACCTAGTACTGCCAGATGTTGTTGGAATACCAGATATTGTGCTTTCTTACCAAGTGATGAGGAATTTAGAGGCGCGTTTGCGGATATCCGCGAATTTTTGAACGTGAGGTCGCAGAAGTCAACGTCTGGCTGTTCATAGACGATCCACATACCGCTGGCCGCATCCATTGGTGAACCACCACCAGAGGCAATGATAGTGTCTGGTTCAAACAGGCGCATTACTTCAACACCACGACGAACTGTTGCTTGATATCTGGATCTGGTTCAGCATCTAGAAAGACTTGAATCGTGACTTTGTTTTACGAGGAATTCAATTGAGTCAATCACGTTGTGCAAGAACCGAGGTCAATTGATTTATCCGGTAACAATCGCGGCGTTCGATACGCTTCGCAAGTTTGAAGTAATGAGATTGAGTTACGTTCGAAGTAGATTTTTAGAGAGGAACTTTAAGAAACCGGCATTGCATGTGATTTCTACGTTTCCCTACTTTCTTGATGTTAGAAGGTTGATGGCCTGATACGTTATCACCAACTGAGTTGTGTCCCGTATGAACCACATCCAAGTGTTAATGATGGAATGGAAGGCGTTGTATACATCACCGATACCACCAAAGGTAGATGGAAGTTCAGATAATACGCGTTGCCTTTGTTTCCGTACCAGAGACGTTTTGCAAGAGCTTCGTCTATCGTGGATAGCAGCTGAGTGTCCTGAGACCATTAAATTCAACCATTTGACGAAGGCTGGGTCCATCTTCAGTATCTTTCGCTGCAAAACCGCATAATAACAGGTGATAATTTTTCCACGAGTCAGTGGTTCTTTAATTCCAACTTCTGCACGTTCAGCAGCCGAGATATTTGTACCAGCCTGCACTTTTGAATCCTAACTTGCTCCAGCCAATCCATGTAGCTGGTTTACCAACATATTTGGGTTCAATTTTGCACCAGCACCAGTTCTTGCTGTTGGCTTTTGCACGCAAAACAGAATTCTTCAAAAAGCGCTTTCTCTGTTGACAAAGTAAGTATGGTAAGATTTGAATTCTGTACAAATTCATCATAGATTTCTTTATCAATGATCACAGCTTGCTCAGATGCAGACCATACCATTATCAAATGAGTTTGGACATCACGATATCATGTGTACTTGGCGGATGTTTGCTGATTTTTCAGCGTAAGCTGGAACGTTACCAGCACCAACTCCAAGAGCAGGTTTGCCGCATGAATAAGCAGCTTTTACCGTAGCATTCCCACCAGTCGCAAGAATGGTTTGCAATACCTTCATGATTCATCAGCTGTTGTAGCTTCCATAGATGGTTGAGTAATCCATTGAACACAGTTTTCAGGTGCACCTGCTGCAATCGCTGCATCACGTACGATTTGTGCCGCATGAGCAGAAGATTCTTGAGCAGATGGGTGGAAAGCAAAGATAATTGGATTACGCGTTTTCAGCGAAATCAATGATTTGAAAATCGCTGTTGAAGTTGGGTTGGTCGTTGGAGTGATTCCGCAGATTACTCCGACTGGTTCAGCAATTTTCGTTAAACCTGTAATAGGATCATCTTCAATCACGCAACAGTTTAACACCACGCATATGTTAACAAACGTGTTCGCAGGCAAAGTTCTTTTGTTGCTTTGTATTTAGACACGCGACCTGTTTTCTTTAACAGCATGTTCTTCTAAGATACCATGTGCATCAAGGCAACACTGAAGCTTTTTGCAACAATGTAGTCTACTTGTTCTTGATTTAATTTTCTCATTTCTTCAGAACAACAGCCCTTTTTGTAGACAAGTTCGTCAACATGCTTTTCAGCAGCTAACTCTTCGGGAGTTAATGTTTTTATCAGCCATGTGTTCCTCAATGGTTCTCAGATTTTTACAAATCCTTTGTTAATTTTTCACAAGATTATTATACCTTATTTTTCTTTATCTTGTAAACACTTTCAAGTAAACTTCACAAACTTTTTCTTTTATATTGTGAATTTGTTTCCAAAAATATGAGTTTTCTACTATATTTTAAAAACATTGTTTGTGAAGTTTAAAACTTAAAATTATATATTTCACATACTTTTTCCAGATTTCCAAAAACAAAAGTTATGTAAAAAGAGCATTTTTGCTGTGTACTCCTACACCTCGTTCTACCCTACTATCTTTTTACAAAAGCACAAAAGTCATGAATCGCAAGGCAATCCATGACTTCTAATTATTACTAATATTTCTTCACTGTTCCTTTTTCACAGCTTCATCAATGGCTTGTTTGATGGTTTGTGCATAGAGTTCACCGTTTATGGTGATTGTTGTTGTCTCCGAGCCAAAGTGCACATAGTCAGTTCCATACCAAATTTCTGGGTGTTGGATAGCAGTTTGATACCAATCCGCTACAAAAGACATAATCGTATTTTTCGCCAATTCCAATTCATACTGACGTGTTTTTGACGCGCTAGGCATGATGCACTGTGCGTCCGTCATAAGGCGTTACTAAAACCAAACGATGTCCTTTCGGTAGTTTCTCAATAAATTGATTGAGCAAACTTTCATAGTTATCAACCGTATTAGTTCTAAGGGCTAAGACCACTGTCTCCAGAAGTACTTTGTTTGAAATATCAGTTTGATGAACTTGCAAGCTCGATTCTAAGTTTCGACTGACCTGCATCCACTTGAATTTCCAGCATAGCCTGCTTGAGCCATTCACTTGCTCATAAAAGCTACCGAATCTCCGATAACGGTCGTACCCTTTGCTACATTGTATTGACTGGCACTCACATTATCAGCTTGGTACGAGTAATCTGCATTTACTGTCAGCTTGATTTAACCCATTGACGAGCAAATTTTCTTCAAAAGCACCAATTTTCGGAGCAGTCACGATCATGACCAAAAGCAACCAGTGTTAATGGAATCAAACTATCAAAAATACAGGCGTTGTGATTTGCTTGATGTCCATCTTCAAGCCAAATACTTTTGGCTCTACCTGCTAATGTCGGCTCTAACAGATAGAAAGAAAGTCGCCAAGGCAAAGGAAAGCACGGTTGTCAATAGAACTGCCCATCCATTGCCCATCAATTGGGAAAAAGATGATGTAAAACGGCTAAATGGAACAAATACACGCCGTAACTCGTATCTGCAATAAATGTGATAACAGGCGGCTCATCAACATGCGACGTTTTATCATGGAGCACACGTGTGCCAAAAAATCATCACGACTGAAAAATACCGTTGCCAAAAGGAAACCAAACAGATAAGTCAATAAATTATCAAATCTTAGGAGGAACGTTAATAACAGCAAAGCTACAAAACTACCACCAAGTAGATAAAGGTCTTTTTCAATCAAGCGCTTGCTCCATTTTACGAAAAGGTGCTCCCAAATCACTCACGCGAAAGTGTCGCTAAGATACTTCCTGCAAAAAACAGGAAGATATGCGTGAAACTTGAAAAGTAAATCACAGAAAAGTTTGAAACGAAGAAGCTTCTGACAAACATAGAAAGAAAACTAATCAAGAAGAAAGCGAACGAAACGAGAAAGATAATCCTCGAAATTGCCCGACTGTTTTTACTTTTCTTAGCTAAATACCATGTCCTTAAGCCCCTACAAAGATATAGTAGTGCATTTCCAACGCCAAGCTCCATGTGTGCACAAAGAGATGTTGGATAAATTGACTCTCGTAATTTCCACCAGACAAAATTTCATAAAAATTTGTCATGCAAAGCCGAGCACAGCAGCAGTTTTGCGTCCCAATACCAGCCACAAAATCGCTTCCAGATCAGCAAGGTAAATGGCATGATAATCAAAATCATAAAGACAAGCGGTGGCACAATCCGATAAAAAGCGACGTCTTAAGAATCGCTTTAACATCAATTCCCTTGTTTCTGGCAAATTCATCAATTAAAAGAGCGTAATCAAAAAGCCTGAGAAAGTGAAGAAAAATATCACACCAATAAACCCACTCGGGAAAAGCTTTCTGGAAGAAATGATAGAGACAGAACTAAGGTAATCCTGTAATCCTCACTAATGAGAAAACCATTTAATGCGCATTTTGATAAATCCCTGTTTAAACTTTCCTTTGTAGACAACATTATTTTCTGTTGTTAATTTGCCTTGTCCCACTCAGGCTGTCCATTCACAAAGTTGCGCTATACTTCCAACCAGCTTTGGCTGTAAAGGTTCCTTTCCCATTAAAAGTACCGTTCTTAAAATTGCCTTTATAAGTATCCCCATTTTTAAAGGTTAAGGTTCATCGACCATTCATTTTTACCGAACAAGGCTGCACATTATATTTGAGTGCTCCTTTATCCAAGGTCAATGCGCTGACTGGGAATACCTGATGTAAAAGCCACCATCGCTGATAGGACAATAACCGTTACTGCTAGCAATTCCAAGTTATGCCTTGTGAGATAAATTTTTGTACTTTTCGTAAAATTCTTTTAATGTATCCATTCTCTCCACTAATCTTCGCTCTTCACGCGCTCAATCCATTTCTGACAACCTGCCAAAATAAGCTGATAAGCTCGTCAAAATCACCTGTGTACCAAGGATCTGGCACTTCTCTCTTCAAATTGAAATACTTTCTCCAGATATTTTCTCGGTGCGATTTTTCCTCAAATCTTGAAAAATTGGATTTATCCATTCCAATAATATAATCAAAGTCTACAAAATCCTGCTGTGAAATTTGTTGAGAAGTTTTGCTTTTGTCATAAGAATGGCATATTTTTAAAATCGTCTGCGTTCCAGAGTGGATTGGATTGCCATGCTCCCAGTCTCAAGTCGCCCGACTTTCAACATAAACATCATCTGTCAAATCTTTCATCACAAACTCTGCCATCGGACTGCGACAGATATTTCCCAAGCAAAACAAACACAATTTTCTTCATAGCATAGACCTCTTTACTATTATAACAAAAATCTATAGGAATTTAAACCATGAGATTTTTCAATTCTTTTATAAATCTCAAAAGCCGCTGATTGGGCGACTCTTATAGAGATTATTATGAAAAAGAAAAAGTTTTAGAGTTCAAGTTAAGCTTCTCTCAACTTGTAATTATAGTATACCGATGCTGACTTAAATTTTTCTTAAAGATTTTTCCTTTTTCTAAAAATTTTTAAAAGAAATTCGATTTGAAAGATTGTTCCACTTCTTCTGCCAATTCTTTTTGCTCAGTCTGTTGTTCATAAAAGCTTTTCTCGCTGGATCTGTTAAGAAATGTGGAGTCGGCTGAACACGAAAATAAAGAATGTCGTCTAAGCCATAAGGCGCAAAAAGTTCAACTGTCCATTATCCAACAAACGTAAGACTGACAGTTGTACAACGCTCTGGATATTTACTCATGGCATCTTGTGAGCTAGTATGAGGGTTGGGTATTTGGACTGTGGATATGCATATAGACTTGATTCTTTGACTTCCCAATGGTAATGTGGAAATTCTCGCTTGAGTCGATTTTTCAATATTGAGCGTTTCCTCGTAAAAGAAAATATCTGGGTCAAAAGAAAATCACATCCACATCCGTCTCTGTATCAAAAGCCGGGCTTGTCCGACAGGATATTCAGATGAAATTTCGCACCGAACCAGCACTAAAGCCAGCTGTCTTTCAATTTCAAGTCATAGATAATCTGTAAGATAGTTATCATATCTCGGTCTGATGAAAACGCATGTAAAATCTCTTTTTCGGACAGTGTTGTTCTCCAAATATTCATAACCCAAATGCTCGTAAGCCTTACGGGTTTGCCACGCGCCCTGTTCGAGTTCGCATAACCAGCCTTTCTGGATCAGATAAAGGCTCATACATATCTTCAACTGTTTCTCGTTCTTCAGCGATATTAACCGAAAAAGAGTTCCCAGACCAACCGGACCACCGCCATACACTTCAATCATGGTCTTGAGAATCTTCTGATCCACATAATCTAGACCTTCCTGATCCACATCAAGCATCGTCAGGGCTTGATCAGTAATTGGTCATCAATCAGTCCGTCACCCATAATCTGAGCAAAATCGTACACGCTTTGAGAAGCCGATTGGCAATACGAGGGCGTACCCGGCTACGCAGTGCTAATTCCTCAACCGCTTCATGGTGATGTCCATCTCAAAGATGTCTGCCGTCCGCTCCACAATCTCGGTCAAAGTCTGCTTCTCATAATATTCCATGTGACCAGTAATCCCGAAACGTGCGCGTAAGGATTTGACAACATACCTGCTCGCGTCGTTGCTCAATCAAAGTAAACGGTGGTAAATCCAAGTGAACACTGCGAGCTCGCCTCACCCGTTCCAATCATAATATCAATGTAGAAATCTTCCATAGCACTATAGAGCACCTCTTCAACAGACATAGGCAAACGATGAATCTCATCGATAAAGAGAACATCTCCCTGGCTCCAGATCGTTCAAGATCGCTACCAAATCGCCCGCTTTCTCAATAACTGGACCCGAAGTTTGCTTGAGATTGACTCCCAGTTCATTGGCAATGACAAAAGCCATAGTGGTCTTTCCCAACCCTGGAGGTCCAAAAAGCAACGTGTGATCTAGCGCCTCATCTCGCAGTTTAGCTGCCTCAATGAAAATTTTCAATTGATTTTTGACCTTGTCTTGACCGATGTATTCTCGTAAAATACTGGGGACGCAATGTGCGCTCTACGAGCTCCTCATCTCCCATCAATTCATTATCCAAAAATTCTACTCATAACTATTATTATAACAAAAATCAGGTTAGTAAGTTGGTTTGACCTTAGGTTTTACAAATAGAAATTGAAGGAGTGTTATTATGAAAAAGACTAGAAAGTCTTTATTTGATAATGCTGGATATCTCAAATAAAAACGACAGACAAATAATCTATCGTTTCAATATATCGTGTTATTTTAGTTGTTGCATGATAAATGGTCGTGCTGGTAAAAATCTCACCTCGCTTTTAAGATAACATCTGCTTTCAGGTCGCTATGAATGGCATCAGGAAGTGCCTGAGTTTCCAGAGCTAAGCCATTGTGCTGGATCATGGGATTGTCCATTTAAAATGACCGTATCATCTACAAAATTTGCTGAGTACGTCACTAGGCATGGCGCACTGGTTTTAAACGTCAAAAAGCGACCAGATTTCAGGATCGTACCAAAGAGCCAGCTTCTTTTCTCTCCTTTTTCAATGCAAATGGATGATCCAAACCGGAAACAATCTGAATCTGCTCATCTTGATTGGCAAAAATATCTTTAAAAAGCCACCCTTCTGTTAAATCTTTGACAAAATCTCGCTCTGAATCTGGCGTTTTAGCAGGCACACCATCCGGTGCGATTGGAAATACCCTAGGTATTTAGCTGCAATACACAATTGTCAATCGGTTGACTGAAATCGCCCTGATAAATTGAAATAACTGTGATTGGTTGGATTGACCAAGGTATCCTTGTCCGTCTGGACTTGGTAAGAAACTTCTAATTCACCTAGTCTCCGTTAAAGCATCAGAAACCCAGACTTTCAGATTTCCCGGAAAACCACCAGTGCCATCTACACGCTCGGTGTAAAAGTGACGCCTTCATTCGTGACTTCTTCAACGAAAAATAGCACTATCAGCCAGTAGAACCACTATGATTGCAATTTTTCTGCATTATTGACCTCTAACTGATAGGTTTCACCATTCAGCTCAAACTGTGCTTTTGCAATCCGTCCTGCAACTGGTCCGACGCTTGCACCATATTTAGGGGCTGTTGCCTACCATAGGCATCAAAATGATCAAACCCCACCACGATATTTGCAAATTCAAGATTTTTGTCCGGAGTGACATACTCTAGACAGTCGCACCATAAGTCATGACTTTCAAACGATAGCCAAGTCATTTTCAAATGTATAGCAACAATATCTTTTTCCTTGAAATGTTCCAAAAATAGCTTCTTGATAAGATTTCATACAACTTTCCTTGTTTTTATTACAAATTTATGTTTTCCTCTTTTTAAATCTCTAGCTTTTTCCCGTCCACGAAACGGCTGTTTCACGTAAAACATGATTCAAGTCTTCAATATTTTTGACGCCCCGTTTCATCTAGCCAAGCTTTAGCTGCATCTGCTCCTTGATCTAGCAAAGACGTAACTAGCTTCTTTCCAGGTAGCATCGACCGCAAAGGACTCCATTGAATTGAGAACCTGCTTCATGCGCCACTTTGAGCGTTTCCTGGAAAAGCTCTGCGCTAACTCCAGCACTCAGGAAAATAAAGGGCAGGTGAGTTGCATCAGACTGCTCTTTAAAGAAAGCCTTCGCTTCTGCAAGACTATAAACTGGCTCTACTCCTTCTTTGGTAAAGCCTTCTACAAAATTCATATTGACCGGTACTTCCACTTTTCAAAACATCAACATTGTAGCGCGGATTTGAAAAGAGCTTTCATGGCTTCATTGACCTTTTTGCGGTTTTACTTTCGCATAATCTGCATCTACTACATTATCACGCTTTGCATCATACGTCAATATTTCAAGGAAATAAGGAATGTTTTCTGCCACACATTCACTTCCTACGCGCTCTACCCAGGCTTGCTTGATGTCGTTGATTTCAGGTTTATCATCTACATCATAGTAAATCAAAACCTTGACTGCGTCAGCGCCCTAGCTCTTTAATGCGTTTGGCTGACCAATTTGGTAGCAAGTCTGGCAAGCGACCTTCTGTTGTCGCATCATAGCCTGTTTTTCATAAGCAACAATAAGACCGCATTCTGGCGCACGTAATTTGGGTAGCAGGTACACCGAATTCTGGATCCAAAAAGGATAGAAGTTGCATACAGGTCAACTGACTGGAAATCAATTGTTTAAATTCAATGAGCGCTTCATTTCCTGATACAACATGTACGCCACTTGCCACATTTTTCAACGAACCTCTCGGTCAATCGCAAAGCTCCAATAATACCATTTTTCATCTGAAAAGATTTTTAAGTGTGCTAATTTTTTTCGTGACTAATTCTTAATTTTTCCATGGATTCCTTCCTATTCTTTGTCAAAATGAGTGAATGATAACACCCTGCACAACACGGTTGACGGTGCCTGTCGGAGACGGTGTGTCTGGACGATTGTTCACTTTGAGGAGCTGTCAACAAGGCAAATAATTGACCATAAACAATATAAGGGAATACGCGATAAACATCATCTGCTAGCTGTTGACTAGAAAAGAATGACTTGTTCAACATTTTCCAAATCTTCTTTTTTTGATCTGTCAATAGAATCACCTTGCGGGCAATCTCATCTCCAGCTACTTCTCGTACTAAGTCAAGGTCGTATAATTTGGTGTAGGAATCTGTCGAGCCAAACACCACAACAACCGTCTTTCTTCATTCACTAACGACTTTTGGACCGTGACGGAATCCGACTGGGACTTTCATACATCGTTGCCACCTGTCCTGCGGTCAATTCCAAAATTTTTCAGCTGGGCTTCATGCGCCAAGCCAAAAGAAGAGACCTGCTCTAAGTAAAATGACACGGTTGTAATCTAAAGGAAACAATCTCTTGAATCGCTTCTGCTGAGTCCAACACTCTCTTGACTCAATGTCATCAATGCAGAAACTTTTTCTCGGCTTTGTAACCAAATCTGCTTTTGTCAAAGACGAGCAAGGCTGTCAACATCATAGACGTAAAGCTCGAAGTCATAGCAAAAGCAGCATCATTTGACGGCGAGGTTGGAGCAAAAGAGTAGTGCGTTCGTCACCATGTGCTTGCTGGGCTAATTTGCCCTCTGCTGCACATGTAATCGTGATTTGGTAAAGTTCCTCAACCATGTCTTTTGCCAAGTCAACTGCCGCAACACTCTCTGGTGAATTGCCACTACGAGCAAAGAAACCAAAAATGGTCGTCACTTCCTTGTGCAGATAAGCAAGCGGATTTGCTACAATATCTGTCGTCGCAATGGCATTAAAGTTCCACTTGCGCTCATCGTAAATCTTTCTGAAATAAGGCAAAGGTCTCTCCGACATAGGCTGATGTTCCCAGCCCCTGTCAAAATAACCTTGATATAATCATGCTTTTTCATCAATCCATATTAGACGTACAATCTCATCAGCTTGCGCTTTATAATTTTCAAAAAGCCGTCTGCCAAACTTGCGGCTGTTGATAGATTTCCCGTGTGGTGATTTCGCACCCAATTCAATCAAGTCTTCCTTTGTATAATCCAGCATGGTTCTCCTTTCTGCTTTGCAATGCTAACTAAAAGAAAGGAGTGGGAAAATGATGATTTCAAAAGAAATCCATTTTCTTGCCCAGCCCTTATAGTTATACAGATTGCTCATTGGAGCAATTCAAGCAGAGACGTGTTTTTCAGCGACTATTAGCTAGACACTCCTTTCATTCATCTTCGTCATCGTTCATTTCTGCTAATACATCATTGACTTTCACGATGTATTTGTTCGCTTTTTCGATATATTTTGCTTCAACGCCAGTCAGAGGCAGAATTGATAAATTCAATCACCATTGGCATATTCATCCCTAGCATAAAGTTCAATTTGAGTCCTTCCAAAATCAGACGGCTAACGACATTGCAAGGCGTTTCCACCAAAGCAGGTCGGCAAAGACGATATAATCATCTAAATCTTTTACAGTCGCTAAAAATTTAGCAGTAAAGTCGTCTATTCCTTCCTCTGGAAGCAGGGGAACTGTATGAATGAAGTCCAGTGGCCCCCATAATCATTTCGGTGCTTTTCTTCAATTCTTCACAAAAGCGACCGTGACTGATCAATACAGTTGTTTTGTCATTTATGAAGCTCCTTTTTAGACACCTAAGATTGGTGTATGAGTAAAGTGTGAAAATGCAGAAACACCAATTGCAATAATAATCACGATAAAGATTGCTTTTGTTGAATTCATGCCTTTTCTTACCAAGCAACCAATAAACAAAACCTGTAAACAATGCTGGCACCAAACGTGGGAAGATTTTATCCAATGTTTCTTGAAGATTGAAGGTTACACCACGAAACTTTGTGTATAGGTAAACTTAAGTTAATCATCTGTAGCAATCAAAGGCACTACCATGAAAACACCAAGAACTGTTGCAGCATCTGTGATGGCAGACAATTTGTCCTGCATGGTTGTAACTAATTTCACCCCTTCTTTTATGGGCAAACTCTAATTGTTTCCAACGGAAGACATTGATTGCGATTGTCACAGCTATCAAAGGAAAATTCCAAGAGGATTGCCTTCAACATGCAAGTCCAACAGCCAGACCACCCATAATAGCAGGAATAGTAGAACCAAAAATCGCATCGCCAATCGCTGCAAATGGCTCCCATTAAACCAGTTTTTAATCCTGTAACGGTATCTTTAGCCACAACTCCTTCATTTTCTTCAAGTGCTAGGTCAATCCCTGTTACTAAAGTATGGAAAAAGTTAGATGTGTTGAAGAATTGCGTATGTGTCCGCATCATTTCCTTTAATTCTGGCGTACCGTCTCCATATATCTTTGCGTAATTGCGGTAGAAATCATATAGAGATAGCCTGACGCTTGCATACGCTCGTAGTTCAACCCCATTGGAAAGTAAAGAGACTACGACGGTTGATTTGGTTTTAAAATCTTCTTTTGTTAATTTATAATTAGAGTTCGTCATCGTCAATTTCCCACTTTTCTGATTGTTCTGCAGCAACAGTCACGACTTGTTTGTTGGTTGCATTTTTATAGTTGATTGTTGCCAAGGCAAAAGCCAATAATCGCAATTCCCAATCATTGGTAGGTACTCAAATTTTGCACCACCAAGAGCTGTAGCGATTTGTTTGACAGCTCCTGAAGCAGCTGCCAGTGTTGAAATATAGTCAAAAACAACTTTCAACATAGCTGTAATGGCAAAACCTAAACCAAGATAATGAGAATTTTTCTTGACTGGGAAGGTAACGAAGCAAAGTGCAAAACCGACACCAGGAAGCATTTTACCTGCAAGAATCAATCCATCTGCAATCCATTGTGCATTATTGGCAAGCCAGTCTGAGAAGGCTTTTACAGCGTCTCCACCGAGCCACAAAGCCAGAAATACTGGAAGTGCACGTGAAAGTCCCACAGGATGGCACCTAGTAGTAATTGCGTTCAATGCCTTTGTAGTCAAATTTTTCCAACTGCTGCATCAATACGATGTGCAAAAGTAAGTCGTGAAGAAACCGTCCAAGGACGTCTGTGTAAACCAGCAAGTGCTGCTACCGGAACAGCAATAGCTGAAATAGCGAGTTCTGATTTCATACCTGTTGCCACAGAGAATGCTGTTGCAAGAACCGCACCGAAGTTGCGTCAATCCGAGAGGCACCACCGAATGTACCAACCCCAGCACAACGAGTTGGAGACTACCACCAATAAACAAACCAGTCTTCAAATCTCCCATGACCAGACCAGTGATAAAACCTGCAAAAACAGGGGAGCCAGCTGATGAGTTAATCGTCAACTCATCCAAAATTTGATACGCTGAATACAGCGTCAGTAAAGAGAATTTGCCACCATTGTATCATAACAATGACCTCCTAAATTTATTTCAATAATTTCATAAAGTCTTCAACTGGATCATTTGGAACCATTTGAGCTGTTATTGCCACACCTTTTATCATGCAGCTTGTTAAATACTGCCACGTCTTCATCTACCACGTTAATTGAGCGTGTGATAGAGCGCGTTTCAGGTGTTTTGCGACATATTGCCTACATTGAGCGTTTCAATTGGTACACCTGCTTCTACTAATTTCAAAAGCGGTCCGGTTTTTCGCAACAATGAGCAGACGTTGGCTATCATATTTGCCTGCTAAGATATTTTCAGCTGCTCTTGCGACTGGCAAACATACTCAATTTCACACCAGCTGGTGTTTGCCAGCTTCAAAGCGCTTTTTCAATAGCATTTTTCTGCTACTTCATCATCACGACCATAATCCGTGAAATATTGAGCTTAGTGGTCAAAGATTAGCTACCTGTCCATGAATCAAACGTCCATCGATTCGATTACCTACGATTGTCATAAATTTACCTTTATCGTTTTAAATGTAGGGTTTGTGAACTAAATGAATAAATTCTGCTGTATTTCCCTTCGGTTTCAAAATGATAATTCGATTTTTGTCCGAGTTTTAACAAACTATGTGGAATATAAAGCGATAAGGTCGGTCCGACGTCCCGAAGCGCCCTAATAATGACACCGTTGACAAAGACGATTCCCTTGCCAAAGTGGGTCAAATCAATATACGTATCTTTAAGCACTTTCAATTCGACATCAAACGCATAGAAAGCCGGCTGGTTTTCATGCCATTCTTTCGTAAAATCAATTTTTCTGGATTTTTCAACTCTAATACATACTGTTTCCAATGGAGCATAAAGTGCAAATCCTTGCAGACTCCTGTTCAGATACCTTTGTGCTGGCTTTCTGACAACAGTTTGTGCCATAATTGACGCGCCCCCATATTTCTCCATCAAAAAATATCAATCTGATGCGTGGATTGCTTCTGCCTAGGAACAAAAGATGTCTTCGCCAATTTCTGTCTGGTATTGAGTTGTGATACGGTTTCCATCGACAAAAGTTGCATCCGATCACGCCATCAATGATACGAATCCGTTCCTCGTCCGCATCCCATTCCGCTTCTGTACGATAGAGCAGATAGCCAACCTTTTGCCCCAGTTCCTCCATGTTCATAGGGTAAAGACTTTCGATTGGCTGCGCTACATCTTCTAAGGTTTCAAATACTACTTTCTCACTGAGCGGAATATCCTTTAACTCAAACGATTCTTTTACAAAAGCTCCATTTGTGGATACTCTGGATAATATTTTTAACATTTCGCTGAATAGCAAAGTATTTAGGTGTTGGATTTCCTTGTTCATCAAGGAGAGCTTCATAATCATAAGATGTCACCTGCGGCAGGTCAATGTTTCCTCGCGCTGAACAGCCATTCATGAAAACCAAAAATTTGTTCCCCCATGAAACATATAAAAGATTGACACTGCCTTGTTGCAAGACTTCGTGAACCGCTTCAGCCAACTCTTCTGGATCTCGCGTGACAACCGGCTCCTTCCAACGATTGAACCAACCGTCCCAAAATTCCATACACATGAGTGGCCACTTCTTGCCGTGCTCATCAAAGAAAGCTTGCAGATTTGCAAAAATTATAAGCAGCTTTGGAGCCAAAAGTTTCCCCGTTACAAACACATCATCCTCAATCAGCGTCCCTGCCCTCAAAGCTGCATCGCCAAGGGTCCGTCTGACGTAAAGAGCGGACAAGTCACACCTCGCTCTAGCATCATATCTCGAACAGCTCTCAAATATTCCTTATCTTCACCATACGAGCCATATTCATTTTCGACCTGCATCATGAGAATGTTGCGCCATTTTCCAAAAGATGCGGGACTAAGCGCGAAAGCAATTCATCATAATAGCTAGCAACTGCGGCAAAGATAAGCAGGGTCAGAAGAACTGATTCTCATATCTTCTTCTAAAAAGCCAAGCCGGCAAACCACCGAAATTCCCATTCTGCACAAATATAAGGTGACGGACGAAGCAAGAGCATACAAGTCCCTAAATCTTGTAGCAATTTGAAGAAATTTTCTCAAATCAAGATCCTCAAAGCAAAACTGCCCTTTCATGGGGTTCATGGACGTTCCAAGGAATGTAGGTTTCTACCGTATTAAAGCCCAGAGCTTTTCAAATTATAAAAGCGAATGATACCAATCATCTGGCTGAATCCGAAAAATAATGAATGAGCACCAGACAATATTTTAAAAAGGCTGTTGATTCAGATAAAAATTCTTCTTTAATCTCAAATCTTGCCAAACCATTTCCCTTCTTTCACACAACAATTTTTTGTAATCAGTTTACATAGGTTAATATAATATATTTTTGTATGAAATGTCAATAGTTTTTGAAAAATTTAATAAATTTAACCATTTTAAGAAAAATTTATGGTAAAATTTTTATGAGAGGGAAGCGAAAGAGAGGTGAATAACATGGCAATCCCTAAATACCAATACATTAAAGACGAACTCAAAAAGCAAGATTATCTCAGGTCAATTTGAGAATGGAGATAAATTTTATACAGAAGCTGAGCTAATCACAATGTACGATGTGAGTTCTATTACTGTTGTCAGAGCTTTAAATGAGCTAGCAAAAAGACGGATATATCATTCGCCAGCAAGGAAAAGGAACATTTGTATCACGTGCCCGTAGCACAAACTCGTTGAATTTTCTGACGTTGAGATATTTCCCTACCCAAAATGATCAAGTGACCGTTTTATCGATCGAGCGCGGAAACGACTTGAAATTCTTGATAAGTTAGATTTGAAAGGGACACCAATTTTACTATAAAATTGAGCGACTTCGTAAAGCAAAAGATACCCCTTACATCTATCATCAATCCTATGTCCCAGAGCAATATATCAATGCAAAATTATCCAAATCTTGAATATTACAGCTCTATCTACAACCGCTTCAAACAAGACTATCATATTCACATGAGATGACGAGGCACTTTGAAGAAACCAATGAAATTATCTTCCCTGACACCAAAAAGCTGTTGCAACGTTACTGGATATTGACACAAACTTCCCGACGGTCTTTCAAGTAAAAACAACACAGTTAGAAAGCACAGGGGCAAATTTTTGAAGTATAGCGAAGCCTACAAACGTGGCGATTTCTTTAAAAATCAAGTTCGTGTCACGCAGTGAAATCACTAATTATTTTTACGTAAAGAACATCTGAATGCCAGTTGTTCTTTTTATATCTTGACACTCATTATAACCTATCTAGACCAATTTTTGAAACAAAAAGTACTATTTCGATATATATACTAAACACGAGACAAACTACTGTTCATCTCGCGTTTGTTTTATTTTTAGGGAACTATATCACCAGTTTACACCAATCACAATCATGTAGTATTTTTGAAACAAGATTTTTGTAAATTTGACAATCATACTTTTGTGGTTGTGTACAAGTATATAATTCCTTTATTTTTAAAATATCTTGCCTTTGATATTCTTACATCATGCTTAAAAACAAGATTATAAAACAAAGCCCTACGACACCGCCGACAATTGGACCTAGGACTGGAATCCAAGCATAGGACCAGTCAGAATCCCCTATTTGCGATTGGTAAAAGAGCATAGCATGATGCGGTACAAATCCGTGCAGGATTGATCGCATAGCCTGTCGTTGGTCAAAGTGAGAAAACCGACTGCAAAAATAACCGTTCCTACGATGATTGGATCCTAAACCAGCAGCAACTTTATTAGGACCAATTGCCATAATCGTGATGACAAGATGAGCGTTCCCAATGCTTCCCCAAAAAGTTAGAAGCTGTGTGGCGAGCTGGCTGGACCCAGTTGAAAAACTGGCTAAAATCAAGCCTGAATCTTTCGTTTTTCAGCCCAATGAGGGTAGTAGTGAAGCCATCAGAACAAAAAGCCAGCAGCCATGGCACCCAGCATTTGTGCAGAGATGAACGGAAAAAACCTGTCCCCAACTAATCGCTCCAATAGAAGCCATTGCAAATGTGACCGCTGGATTCAAGTAGACTGGACTGAAAAATCAGATACATAAACCGCTACTGTACAAGCAATCCCCCAGCCTAAAACGATAGCAACCCAGTCAGTTCCTTTCATCTTCGTCTTGCTCAAAACATTCCCACTAACAACCCCATCACCAAAGCAATACTAGGATAAAGGTTCCTAAAATTCACCGAGATACTGAATCATAATCAAACTCCTTTATTTCAATTTCTAACTCTTTCAATTGTTCTTGTATGGTCGCTCAAATCTGCCAGCTTGCAAAAAGAGCAGCCGCTAGTATAAGCCCCGCTTCAACAATGGGAACATTGTTGATGATGATATCTTTATCTGAAAAATCTGCCACCAGCTCCAGATTCATGCGAGGCTGATCCAAGATCAAAGAAAGCTAAAAATCTTCTCCGCTTTGTTAGCTTCCACAATCGTTTGGACTTGTTCAAAAACTTGTGCCAATACCTCCATCTTCTGTACCCGCCTACATGGAGTCAGCACAACGTCTTTAGCAACTTCTGAAATCAAATCCACAAGGCGGCCAGGCAATCCATTTTGAATGAGAAACGATGACAATCAACTTCTGTCATGCTTTTCCTCCACTTCTAGCAAGGCACAAAAAGCAAACCCTGACGAATACGAACCGGGGGTCAATATGTCCGATAGAACGCTCTCCGACATAAAGAAGCCCGACCGCTCGTTGCTTTCATATCTTTCGTCGCTTCAGCAAAGTATGAATGGTTTTCTTTGGTCAATTCTCCTTTTGAAGACCATCACCACCAGACCAGACATCCACCATGGTTTTTCACCCGAAAACAGCCTTTCCTCGCTTTTGAATCATATCAAGCCCTGCTTGAACAGCATCCGCCAAGCTAGTACCCTCTTTTTCCAGCGCTTCATTATTCCCGTAAGGCTGAGCCATAAAAAGAGGTAGAAAGCTGCCAACCTTGCTAAGCAATTGCATGGAGACAACTTGAAAGACTTCTGCTGAATTGGCAAAAATCCTTTCGCTTCCAGATTTTTCAGCGACAGCTGCCATGCCACGCGCCATATTTCCTCCATGGTCTCCGTCACCAATGGGCGTGTCTAACTCTGACAAAGTAGTCTTTGTTGGCAGATTTTTCATTAAAGGAAGCATCCATTTCTTTGCTAATGCTGCATCCATCGTGCCTCTACCAAGCAATCGTTTGCAACTGGACTGTTCAAAGCTTCAGCCAGTCTTCACGTTCCAATTTGACAAAGGTCGAGAAATGCCTGCCATGTCAATAGATGTCATGTGGTTTCCTAATTTCTTGTAGACAACTTCCGAACCTGCTGCGAGGTTCAGCCATCGTTGGCAAAGACGTATTGTTCCATGAGCGGCGTTGCTCATACCGATGATAAGGATTCGATTTTTCTCCTGCTTTGAGTTCAAAAGTCTTTCAGTTTTGCCACTAATTCTTGTGCCAAGTCTTTAGACGGCTGCATTTTTCTTTGCGATAGCCGGGTTCTCCATGAATGCGAGTCCCAAATTCAATTTCATCATCAGCAAGCACAGCGGGTTTTCGACTTCAGAACAGTTGCTCACTGAGAATCAGCCCAACCGTATGAATCTGAGGAACAATTTCGTCAATAAGGTGAGTTTCACTCAGTGATTTTCCAGCACGCAGCTTTTCCCATCTTATGACAAAATGGTACCAGCAACTCCACGGCGGTGTGCGTGTAAAGGCTGTCCTCAACGCTCAATATCGTCATCGACAGCAACCTTGCACCTCGATGCGCTTCCCATTTCTGCCATATCCTGCGCCATTTCAAGTTCATGATGTCGCCAGAATAATTCTTGATAACATGAATACACCTGCGCCTCGTCTGCTGCTTTGATTGCACAAGACTTGGGTCAGGAGTTGGGGAAGTAAAGACCACTCCGCAAATCTCGCTGACAACATACCATCGCCCACAAAAGCCAGCATGAGCAGGCTCGTGACCGCTCCCGCCACCTGAGATAATCACTACCTTGCCAGATTTTTCGCTAGTTTTCGACAATGATATCAAAAGCGCTTCTACGATGCCAAATCACCATGGATATCAGCCAGACCGTCTAGCATTTCGTCCACAACAGCCGTTGGTTGATTGATAATCCCTAGGTTTCTCCCTTTGCTTTTATTTTTCTTATTTTATTGTAAATTCTTTTGCTCCATTTTGGAACGGACAAAATCAAAAATCTGTCCTCTTTTTGGTTTTCCTATTGCATCATTCGTGATAAATGAGGATAGAACAGAAAAAGACTAAGGAGTAAAAATGACATATCCAATCACGAGGATTGTACAATCTTTAAAATGCACTGACCAGAACGAGCTGACTCTGTTCGGCAAATTATGGAGAAGACGCCAGTATTCGCGAGCAAACTTTTACAATCATTTTCTGGATAAGTATGAATTATTAGAATGGTTTTTCCAGACGGAGTTACGAGCAAGTCACAGATAATCTGGAATGTATCTCTGGCTATCAGCTGCTGCAAGGGTGCTGCACTATTTTAGCGATCAATAAAGAGTTTTATGCTACTGATGTTTGACATCGTTGACAAAATGACTTTTTCTTCTTATTTTCAAACCTACTGTCAGCAACGCTGGCCAAACTCGTCAGAATATCATTCCGTCCTTTCCATTCTGAAATGGAGTATCATTTTTCATTCATTATCACGAGTCAAGCGCGCGAATGCTATCAAACATCTGCTGGATTTATCTGGGCAAGATTACCAGCAACAGGCGCAACTAACACAACTAATCAAAAACAGCTATAGAAAAGGTCGAGGCAAGTATATGGTTCACATTATCAATTCAATTCATTCAAGCATTCAGCAAAAACATCAATACAATTACTCGCATGTAATCCTCACCTTTTCACAGCTGAAACAACTGCCGTCATTTATCATAATCAGACGATCTTCTGTCGTTCCCATTATTTCGGGTGGCGGAAGCGGTGCATGAGCCCGCTCATGCTGGCTTTGTGGGCGATGGTATGTTAGCTGCTGCTGAAAAGTGAGTCCCATTTTGTGCCACCTTGTGCAGAACATATTCTAAAACATTCGTTTTTCTGCATCAAAGGCAAGGGCGTTTTTGTCATTAAAAAGCTTCGATGCCGATATTAAGATTTTCCCCAAGCCATTTTATCAAAGCACGCAAGGAAGAATTCAGTCAAATACATCATTTCCCATGATGATATTTCAGTCGAAAAAGCAACTTCCAAATCCGTCACCGTGAGGTTTGCAGGAACAATTCTTTACATAAAATTCTCGGGCAGAGCTGCCAAAGAAGGAGCAAACTTGGATGAGTTGGAAAAAGCTCGCTCTTTCTCTGTCCACCTCCATTGCAACACTGGGAGTCACAACAAAAATCTGCCACTTTTACCAAGCAAAGCAGCTGCCTATCTTTGATTTGCCCCAAGGGTCAAATTTCCTACGAATAGGAATCCATGGTGAGCCCGGTTATCGGATGGTTCCGTTTGAATCTTCGAGTTGCTCGCTGTTGAGCTCGTCAACAAAATCAAAAATGAAATTCAAGTGGCAAGAAGGACAAGAATTTATTCTCTCATCAATAACTTAGGCGGCACTTCAAAATTGGAAGAACTCGTTTTTCTGAATGACATTCTTCAACTGTTGGATATGAAAAGGTTGAAACTGCCCTTTGTCAAAACAGGTCACCTCATCACGAGCCTCGATATGGCAGGACTTTCTGTTACCCTCTGTCGTGTTTCCGACAGTTTCTGGCTGAAAGCCTTAGAAACCCCAACCAATGCTTTTGCTTGGTGAGAGAGCAAAAATCCAGTAAAATCAAGCTTGATTTTACTGGATTTTTAGATTGTTTTAATCCAAACCTATGCGGTGGAAAAATATCATCCACACGTTTGGTATAGTAAACTGGGTCAAAAATATCGTCAATTTCCTCTGGTGTTAAACGAGAGGTCACAGCTTCATCAGCTTCTAGTAGCGGACGAAAATCTGTTTGATTGTCCCAAGAATAAGCCGTCTTAGGGCTGTACTAAATCATAAGCTTCTTCACGTGTCATGCCTTTTTCAATCAGACTCAGCATAACGCTGACTATAAATAAGACCAAAAGTTGAGTTCATATTGCGGCGCATATTTTCAGGGAAAACAGTCAGATTCTTAACGATATTGCCGAAGCGATTAAGCGATGAGTCAATCAGAAATAGTCGTATCAGGTGTGATAATGCGCTCTGCTGAAGAATGCGAAATATCACGTTCATGCCAAAGCGACACGTTTTCATAAAGCCGTCACCATGTGACCGCAGATGACACGCGCAGACCGGTCATGTTTTCAGAACCGATTGGGTTGCGTTTGTGAGGCATAGCAGAGCTACCTTTTTGTCCCTTGGCAAAGAATTCTTCTACTTCACGCTGCTCGGATTTTTGCAGACCGCGGATTTCAGTCGCCATGCGCTCGATTGATGTGGCAATGCTAGCAAGTACTGCAAAATACTCGGCGTGCAGATCACGCGGTAAGACTTGAGTCGAAATTTCCTGGGCACGAATGCGACTTTGTCGCAGACATATTTGCTCCACAAATGGCGGGATGTTGGCAAAGTTCCCAACAGCACCAGAGATTTTCCCAGCTTCCCACCAGCAGCAGCATGTTCAAAACGCTCAATATTACGCTTCATTTCACTGTACCAAGTCGCCAGCTTAAGACCAAAAGTTGTTGGCTCCGCATGGACACCGAGTGTGCGCCCCATCATGATGGTGAACTTGTGTTCTTTGGCCTTATCAGCGATGATATTGAGGAAATTATCCAAATCCTTACGAATGATGGCATTAGCCTGTTTGTAAAGATAACCATAGGCTGTGTCCACCACGTCTGTCGAGGTCAGACCAAAGTGTACCCACTTGCGCTCCTCACCCAACGTCTCAGAAACCGCACGAGTAAAGGCCACCACATCGTGACGTGTTTGCTGCTCAATCTCCAGAATGCGATCAATATCAAAAATCCGCCTTCTCGCGAATCTTGACCACATCTTCCTTAGGAATCTCACCCAGCTCAGCCCAAGCCTCGTCAGCCAAAATTTCCACCTCAACCAAGCACGGTACTTTATTTTCTTCACTCAAATGTTCGCCATCTCAGGGCAGGAGTAACGTTCGATCATTGTTTGTTTCTCCTTTGATATTAAAAAGCTTTGCTATTTCTTTTTCTTTTTCTTTATTCTATTTTTAATTTCCTTTCCCTATTGCTCCCTACCTCGTTACTCGACATTACTAGAAAATTTCTTCATTTTTGTCCAATAAATTGTTGGTGTAACTCCATCTGTGATTAATTTTTAATTTTACGAAGTGTATAAACTATTTCTAATATATAAAAATTAAAGAAAAATTGATTATGCATAACTTAGCAGTCTACAATAGAATATTTTTCAATTCTAACCCTACCGCCGTATTTATCTTCAAAAATAATTTCTTGATTATCAACATTCACATGAGAGCTATAATGTTGTATTGCATTCCTAATTTTATTATTAAGGCTACTCACTGGTTTGCTAAACTGTTCCGAAATGTTTAAATAAGATTGCTCTGGATTATTTTGGTTAATTTTCTGAAACTTATTGGTGATTTGTTCAAGATCGTCTATATATATCATTATAACATTCATTATAACTATCTCTCTCAAAAATATTATTAAGTGCTATAACGAGATTAATATTATCAAGAATCCACTCATAACTTGAAGCATAAAATTCATTTAATTCTTTGTAGTTAGCTGTAGAAATGCCATATTCATCCTGATTTAAATTTTCATAATTTCCAACATTCATCAATGTAACTACAGGAACCAAGATAGGATAAATTTTGGCGAAAACTGTAATTTTATCAAACGCGGTCTTCTCAATCATATCAAAATTACTTGCAATATAATTGCTATATTTGAGCAACTCTTCTCTGTGTTGCTCTGATTTATAAATATGATTGCTTAATTCTGTATATTCCGATAAAGTGTTTTCTCCAAGAATAAAATTAATACCGGAAGTAGTCAAAAATAACGATGCAACGCCATGGCAGCATCCGAACTATTCTTCACATCCGTTATTATCGTTGGTCCTTTGTAATCACTTAATAACCTGTTTAATTCTGGATAAAGATACTTATCTTGTCGATTCCAATATAAATTATATAAACGTTTAAAAATTATCTAGTTTTTATCCTTATAAAGTCTGCAAATATGCTCGTATTCTGAAATATGTTAGTTAAGTCATCTTACTCATATGAGCCATGTGAGCCATAAATGGCGCTAATCTATCAAATGGACTTTCTCTTCAAATATAATTTTCGAGTTAGAATTCCGCAGAAATTTCTAAGCACCATATAGGAAAGTCTGTTAATTTATCATAGTCAGGAACATCTTTATCAAGAATTTGTGCATTTGTTAAAGTTATATCAAATGGTTCAAATCCAACTCTACCAGTAATTTCTGTCTCACACTCTGGACAATTTAAAGCAAAGTCAACAGGAAAATTTCCCATCTGAATTCTTAAGTTAATGACAGCTTACATGTAGAACATAAAATAAATTCATTCTGAGTCATGTTTCAAATTTCTCCCTAAAAATCTTTCACTCAAATTCCTCTTTCCCAATCATCACCGACGGATAGTGCGGTAACTGGTTTAGGTCGGTATCCAGTGGCAGGTCATAGATTGCTAGGTAGTCTGCTGGGTACTGGGCTTGCAGTTCCTCATATTTGGCTTGGATTTTTCTCAGCGTCTTTACTGACGAAAAGCACTTCGACAATTCGCTTTTTCCATTTTCCAATAAAAGGACATGGACAATGATTTGAATCATAACAAACTCTCTAAAAATCTATTCCCTCACCTAATTCTCTCACCTCATCCAGCTCTTCACTAAACAGAGTCACATGTCCCATCTTACGATTGTGGCTGGCTATCTTCCTTGCCATAAAAGGTGAAAGTGGGCGCTAGGGTGTTCTGCGACGTACTGCGCAGCTTTTTCCATGTGCTGGCCAAGGACATTGAGCATGACGGCTGGGGCATGAAGGGTTACTTTTGGCAGGGGCTGACCCAAAATACCTAAGATATGAGTATCAAACTGTGAGAAATCACAGGCTTCGATAGAATAATGCCCTGAATTATGCGGGCGCGGTGCGATTTCATTGACCAAAATCTGGTTGCCAGCCACAAACATCTCTATACATAGTGTACCAGAAAGTTGGACTTCTGTGGCAATTTTTCTTGCCATTTGCAGAGCCTTGTACCGCTAAATCTTGGGAAATCGCGCTGCAGGCACAATGGTTTTTGAAAAGAATGTTGTTACGGTGGATATTTTCCTGAACTGGGAAAACCGTCACATCCTTGCCATTACCAGACACAATGACCGATATTTCCATGGTGAAGGGGACGAAATCCTCCAACACACAAAGAGTCTGGTCTGCCAAATCATGCGCAGTCGCTAAGCTCTCCTCATCTCTAATGACGACTTGACCATGACCGTCAGCAGCCACCCGTTGCTGTTTTTTCAGCACGCGCTTGATCGAAAAGTCATGAGTCTGCAAGCTCTGCTGATGAGCGGATAATTCGATGAGAGCCAAATCTACGCCAGTGCTTGAGAGAAATTCTTTCTCGTGTACTCGGTTTTGAGAGATACGTAGCAACCTCGTTCCTTGCGGCAGATCTGCCAAATCAGCTACCGCATCTAAGCTGTCTGCGTCCACATTTTCAAATTCATAAGTCAGGACATCACAGCTCTCAGCCAATTGACGAAGAGCCGACACGTCATCATAAGGAGCAACAATAACCTCACTGACACGAGCAGCTGGACAGTTAGCAGCTGGATCTAGCGTAATGACCTTGTGACCTCGATAAATTGCAGCAATCGCCATCATTTGTCCTAATTGACCGCCACCGATAATTCCAATCGTTTTTAGTTGAGTTCATTGCTAGACTCCTCAGCAATCTTTCCTTGTTTTTCTACAAAATCAGCTAGTGCTTGGGCAATTTTGGCATCTTCAACAGACAGCAAGCGCAAAGCAAAGAGCGCTGCATTGGTCGCACCCGCTTCGCCGATAGCCATTGTTGCCACAGGCACGCCGCCGGCATCTGCACGATAGAGTAAAGTGAGTCCACTCCGCTCAAAGCACGAGATTTGACAGGCACACCGATAACCGGCAGCGTTGTTTTTGGCTGCTACCATACCCGGCAGATGAGCTGCACCGCCAGCCCTGCAATGATAACCTTAATGCCACGGCCACGCGCTTCCTCAGCATATCGAAACATAAGGTCTGGCGTTCGGTGAGCTGAGACCACCTTTTTTTCATAAGCAACACCGAAGTCCTCAAGAACTTGGGCTGCTGTTTTCATTGTTTCCCAGTCGGATTTAGAACCCATGATAATAGAAATAATTGGTTGCATAATTTCTCCTTTTTCAAGCCTGCCTTAGGGCTGTAGAGGCGTCGTGAACTTTCTTTCGTGTGATGCTACGCTTTTCTTCTCATCTTTTCTTAAAAGCCGAGGAAAAGCTAACATCCCATCTAAAAAATCTTCTTGACTAGGTTTGTAGACCTTTGAGCTACAAACTTTCCCAAAAACTACTACAGTGGTAACAGACATAGTTTCATAACGACCTTTGGTCGCTTGAGCTAGCGCTATACTTTATTTAATTATATCTTCAGCATCAACAACTCTGTAGCCTCGTTTCTTTAATGCTTGCGCAAAGACCACTGCCCTCTATTTTTCGACCAGTAAAAACGACCATCGTAAATCTGGTTGACACCACAAGAGGGACTTCGGGACTGAAGAATAGCAAAGTCAATATCAGCTAAACTCTGACAATGTGTGATCAATTCCTGCTTGAAATTCTTTATCATAAAAATTCCCATTAACATCACATAGCGCCCTTTTAAAATCTCTACTGGCTCTCTTGGAACTGGTAAGCCGACCGCAACTTCCGGGCACACTGCTAAGACATCTTTACCACCAACAAAGTCAATAACAGCAGTTATAATTATTGCCTCCATTGTACTTTGCAATTTTCTCCAAGCAAACAGGCACTAACTAGTATACATTTTTTTATTTTTCAAGAGCCTTGCTCCCAATATCAGTTCTGTAGAAAAAGTCCAGTCGTGTCTTGTTTATCGAGTTGAGGCATAAATTTTTTTCCTGCGCAGCCTGAACACTGTCGGCTGTGGTGACCAGCATGTAGACACGACCGCCATTGGACAGCAGCGCTTTGCCATTTTTCATCAAACTTAGCGCCCGCATAGTAGGTGATAATATCACCGTCAGTCTTTTCTGGCAAGATTACACCTTTTTCGTAGGCAAGTGGATAACCTTCAGAAGCCACGACAACGCCCAAGGTCACACCGCTGTCCGTCCAGGTCATATCTGGCTCCTTGCCTCCAAAATGTCCATGATGTTCTGCGCCAAGTCAGAAGTCAGGCGTGGCAGAATAACCTGCGTCTCAGGATCGCAAAGCGAGCATTAAACTCAATGACCTTAGGGCTGCCTCGGTCAGGATCAGGTCTGCATGAGGACACCGACATAAGGTCGCCTTCTTTAATCATCCCTCCAGCACTGGCTTGACAGTGGTGTCAACCGCAGTTTTCAACCACGCTTGCTGACAGATGTGGCACGGGCGCATAAGCACCCATACCGCCTGTATTAGGGACCCTTGTCACCGTCATAAGCACGTTTGTGGTCCTGAGCCGTTGGCATGATGTAAAACTTGTCACCATTAACAAAGGCAAAAAGAGAAAAATTCCTCTCCAGTCAAAAATTCCTCAATCACCACACGCACCAGAATCGCCGAATTTGTTGTCTAAAAGCATTTCATGCGCTGCTTCGACCGCTTCTTCCACCGTTTCAGCGACTACCACACCTTTCCCCAAACAAAGCCGTCCGCTTTTCACCACAATTGGAGCGCCCTCTTTTTCGATATAGGTTTTAGCTTTTTCAAAGTCTGAAAAAGTTTCGTAGCGCTGCTGTCGGCACACCGTATTTTTCATGATTGACTTGGCAAAATCCTTGGACCACTCCAGCTCCGCAGCCAGCCGAAGTCGGACCAAAAGCCTTAAGTCCAGCCTGATTAAAATCATCAACGATACCTGCCGCTAGCGCATCATCAGGACCAATGAAAGTCCAAGTAACATCATTTGCTTTAGCAAAGTCAATCAGCGCTGCATGCTCAGAAATCCCAATCAGAAACCAACTTAAGACCGTCCAAGGTCATCCCGTCATTTCAGAGCCACAAAGACCTGCTCCACCTGCGGTGACTCAACAATTTCTTAGCAATCGCATGCTCATGACCACCCGAACCAACAACTAAAAGTTTCATGATTACCCTCTTTTGCAATTATTTATATCAATTATACCACAAATGTTCGTTTATACCTTTATTTATCGTGGAATATTTTTGATGACAATGAAATTTCGCTATCATTTTCTAATTTTTCAATTCAGTTTTTCAATTTTTCATCTTTTCCCCGAATAATCTAAATGGAACTATCCATTATTTATTCAAAGAGATTTATGAAGAAATACAGTCAATTATTTTTACTATCTAGCACTATTTTTGGGCGTGTTTTCTGCTCAACTAACTGCTCAAGCCTCGGAAGCAGATAATGCTCAAAAAGCTCAAATCCAGCAACTCTTGCTGTAACATTACCGTCAATGTTTCTGGAAATACAGCTTCTATTAACTACACACGCTCACAGACACAAGTTCCTTTACACCATTTACCACGCTGTTTGGTCTGATGAAAATGGGCAAGACGATATCAAATGGTATTCTGCGCCTCAGACACCAACTACAGCTATTGATTTGCGTCAGCACACTGGTTATGGAACCTTTCACGTCCACACCTATATCAATATCAATGGAAAAATGGTCGGTTTAAACGGAACGACTTTCAAAAGTAGAAAAACCAGCTAGCGGAACGGTTTCTACAACAGTTTTTAGGAAGACTGCTCAAATATCCTTTACTCGAAACAAAAGATCAAACAAATGCCAATATTTTTACACGCTGTTTGGTCTGACGAAAAGGACAAGATGACATCGAGTGGTATACGGCAGGGGCAAGACACGACAGAAATTGACTTATCCAATCATAAAGGATACGGTGTTTACTATGTTCATACTTATGAAAATAAAAACGGAAAGATGATTGGATTAAATGGCACTGCTTTTAACCTTGAAAACCAAATCCTACTATTCAAACTAGCTTTCCTGAGCACTGTATCATGGATATTCAGATCAAAATGTTCCTGAAACAATCTACAAACTAACTGTTCCGGCTTGGTCTGACCGCAACGGACAAGATGATCTTCAATGGTATGCAGCCACTAAAAATCCTGATGGAAGCTACAATGTTAGAGTTGAGCTACACAACTGACACAGGAACTTATCACATTCATCTTTTACGGAGAAAGCTATGTCAAACCAGAGTTTACTGGCTTAGCTGGAATCACTGCCCAAGTTGATGCTGATAAATTGCTTCTGAAGAAGAGCAAAAACCTTTCTTCTCTGTTGAAAATATCAATCGAGAACAAGGGACTTATACCGTCAAAGTTAGTGAAACTTCAAAGTCCAAACCGATTCAATCTGTCCGAGTACCTATTTGAGCACGAGCAATCAAAGCAATATCAAGTGGTAGGCAGCCACTAATCACGGTGACGGAACATTTACGGCAGCATTTGATATTCGCAATCATCAAGTTTTGTCTGAACATCACCAATCATATTTATGTAAAATATAAAAGACGGTAGCGAGCATAGTTACGCAACGGATTCGGTTACTATGTCCGCAGAAAAAATTAAAACCAAAGTATCTGTCGATAAACGCTCAACTTATCTTTATGAGGTGACAGTGACAGATGCCTACGGTGACGGAACAATTACCCTACCGACTTGGTCTGAAGTCAATGGACAAGACGACATTCAGTGGTACACTGCTACTAAAGCTGGAAATGGAATTTACAAATTCACAATTGATACGCAAAAACACACTGGCAGCGGGCTTTTCCATACACATGTCTACCGCAATCTCAACGGTCAAATGATTGGACTATAGGTACGAGCTATCAAGTAGAGAAGCCTGCTATCTCTTTCCAACCAAATTATGCCGCAGCAACGACTTATCAAAGGTCAATGCACTTGGGGCGCAAAGCTCTTGCGCCTTGGGCTGGCAATTATTGGGGCAACGGTGGCGACTGTGCTGGTATGCAGACGAGCTGGTTTTTAAAAACCGGTACAACTCCACAAGTAGGGGCTGTATTTGTTGGACAGACGGTGGTTACGGTCACGTTGAGTTATACTCACGTTGCCTCAAACACGCATTCAGATTCAAGAGGCCGCTACGCTGGAAAAACAGTATTGGCAACTTCTGCGGCTGGTTCAATCCCATGCAGCTGGACAAGGAGCAGTTAGTTACATTTGTCAAAATAAGTCCCTCTGAACAACTTTGAAACCCCTGGAAAATCAATCCAAGGTTTTATACTATTTTCAATGTCTAAAATGCCGTACACCTGTAAACACCATAGCAATGCCATATTGTCAGCCATATTGATAGACTCTTGGTCGCGAACTGAGCCACCGGTTGGATGATGGCTTTTCATACCTGTGGCGGCAATTTCTTCAACATTGTCCGCAAATGGAAAGAAAGCATCATGCTAACGGGGACAACACCTGTCAAGACGGTCTTTGGCTTGGTCAAAGAGCGATACGAACAGAAGCTACACGGTTTGTTTGACAGGACCAACACCCAGTGTCATATGGTCATTTGTCACGATGATACCGTTAGATTTCACGTATTTGATTGCTTTCCAAGCAAATTCAAGCGCAGTTTTTCTTGCTCGTTTGGTTGGCGTTTGGTTACAACGCTTCCAATCAGCTGGATTTTCTTCGATAACATCTTGGTTTTGCACTAACAATCCACCGACAACACCAGTGTATTCTTTTTCAATTTGAGCTATACCTCTTGAGCTTCAAATGGCAATTGAAGAATACGCAAGTTTTCTTCTTAGTTGTCAAAATTTCAAAGGGCTTCTTCTGAATAACTTGTGCAATGATGATTTCAAGAAGATAGCGTGCATTTTTCTTAGCTGTTGCGGCGTCAACTTCACGATTCAGCACAACAATACCACCAAAGATTGAAACTGGGTCTGATTCATAAGCGTAGTCCCAAAGCTGTTTCAATATCATCAGCTTCTCCGATACCACACGGGTTCATGTGTTTAAGAGCAACAACGGTTGGACGGTCTTTGAAATCACGGATAATGCGGATTGCAGCATCAGCATCACGGATATTGTTAAGGACAATTCTTTCCCGTTCAATTGTTTAGGCAGAAGCAATCGAGTAGTCCGTTGGCAAAGCCTTTTGGTAGAAATCCGCGTCTTGTTGAGGGTTTTCTCACCATACCGCATGGGGTTGTTTCAAATCGCAAGTGAGGGTGAGTTTTTCCGGGTTTTGTTTCTCCGACTTGTTTTGTGAAATATTCCCGCAATTAAAGCGTCGTAAGCTGCTGTGTGACGGAAGACCTTGGCTGCAAAAACGTTGACGCGTTTCAAAGCTTGTTTCACCATTAGCTGTCAATTCGTCTAAAACAACAGCATAATCAGCTGGGTCAACGATAACTGTAACACTAGCATGGTTTTTAGCAGCAGAGCGAAGCATGGATGGACCACCGATATCAATGTTTTCCAACCGCATCAGCATAAGTCACATCTGGTTTCAGAATAGTTTCTTTGAATGGGTAAGGTTAACCACAACAAGGTCAATCAATTCAATGTGATTATCTTTTTGCAGCGAGGTGGCTGTCAAGGTCGCGACGAGCCAAAAGTCGCCGTGAATATTTGGATGAAGTGTTTTTCACACGACCGTCCATCATTTCTGGGAAGCCCGTTACATCATCAATGGCGATAGTATCCAACGCCTGCTTTATCAAGCGTAACTTTTGTTCCGCCAGTTGAGATAATATCCCAACCAAGTCAATTCTTGAGCAAATTCAACAATGCCCGCTTTGTCTGAAACACTGATTAGTGACGTTTTGTCATTTCAGTCCTACTTTCTACTTCTTTTTGTAAAAATAAACCACTCAATCAGCAATACAGCAATAAGCCCGATAGAATAAAGCCAAAGCAAAGGCGTAACGGATTTTCAAGATTGCCAAATAGTACATTTACTATAAAGGCAACGACAATAAAAGTTAATACAAACGCCAAAAATCTTTTTTTATCATCATAATCCTTATAAGGCAGCATACTAATAGCTAACTACGCTATCAAAATACACGGACTACTTTTTCTTAACTCTAAGCTCTCAAAAACATCTGGATAGAGTTTATACTCTGCTTCATGAATACGAGCTTCAAAACTGTCAATGGTATCATCAGCCAGACGAGGCACACGAACTTGTTTAATCACTTTTCCCGTGTCAACACCATTGTCAGCCAGTGAACGGTCACACCAGATTGACTGACACCAGCATTCCGGGCATCTTTCAATCCCATGAGGCACCGGAAATTCTGGCAGATAAGCTGGGTGAATATTGATGATACGGCTTCGTCAGCTGCTAGCAGAGTCGGACCAACAATCTTCATATAACCAGCTAGACAAACCAAATCAATATCATTTTTCAGCAAAAGCAACAATAGCCTCCTCGTAGGCTGCTTTATTGTCAAACTCTTTGAGTTCAAAAAGCATGAGCTGTCACACCAGAGTTTTTCTGCACGTTCTAAGACATATGCATCCCTGTGGTCTGAAAAGACAAACTCAACTGGAAAGTTGCTCTGCAATGACTTGAGTGACCCATGCCACTCGCATAAAAACTGCGATTTTTTTCATTATTTAATCACCACACTTGCATCAGCTTTTTTAACGATACGACCAAGTTCGTAAACTGGTTCGTCAAGCAATTCTTTCACACGCTCAACCTTATCAGGGGCTAACTGCCAACATCAAACCAATACCCATGTTAAAGATTTCAAACATTTTCTTCGTGTTTGATGTTACCGTGTTTTTCAAAGAGCTTTGAAAATTGGAAGAACAGGAACTTTTATCTTCTTCGATTTCAGCAGCTAAATCATCTGCAAACATCCGTGGGACATTTTCGATGAAACCACCACCAGTGATGTGAGCAATACCATTGACCAATTCTTCTCTTGATAAGTGGAAGCACCGCTTTTGACATAGATGCGTGTTGGTTCAAGCAGCACTTCTTTTTATTTTTGCGCTAGCTCTGGAAGAACCTCTTCGCCTGTATAATCAGCAAAGACACGACGGACAAGTGAATAACCATTTGAGTGAATCCCACTGGAAGCAAGTCCAAGAAGAACATCACCATCAGAAACTTTTGACCCGTCAGTGAGCTTTGGTTTTTCAGCCACACCTACCGCAAAAACCAGCCAAATCATAATCATCTTCACCATACATACGAGCATTTCAGCAGTTTCACCACCGATAAGAGCTGCGCCAGATTGAACACAACGCTTCCGCAACACCTGCAACGACTTGTTCAAGTTTTTGCGGGTTCATTTTTACCAGTAGCAATGTAATCTAGGAAGTAAAGTGGTTCAGCACCAGCTGCAATGATGTCATTGACACACATGGCAACACAGTCTTGTACCAGTCGTATCGTGTTTGTCATATTTAATGGCAAGCATGAGTTTTGTTCCCACCATCAGTTCCTGAAAATCAAAACAGGTTCTTTTCACGCCAGTTTTTGTAGGTCGAACATCCCACCAAAGCCACCAGAGCTCCCATAACACCTGCACGTTCAGTACTGCGCAACGTGTTTTTGATACGTGCAACAACTTCATAACCCGCTCAACATCAACACCAGATTGAGCATAAGCATTTTTGTCATAATAATTTTCCTTCTCTTTTTGTCAAAAAACATTTTGGAGATTGCGACGTTTTTCAGTCAAACCATCTTTTTGACTGAAAAAACTAATCAAGTCTTTAGCTTTGGTCCCATAGGACAAAGCGTCCACTGACAAATGCCTGTAGCCTTTGAGTCAGTGGTAAGACGTGGAGCATAAGCATTTTTTTGTCATAATTTTTTCTCCTTTTTGGGAAATAGCAGAGCTATTAAACTGTTCTATTTGATTTTCATTAACTCATGAATATAGAAGCTTGTTTTTCTTCTAAGCTTTTTGAGTGTAAGGTCTTCGTAATCGTAAAGTGGTGTTGGATACTTACCGTCAGCAAGCCACACACAAACCACCATTAGGCGCATCTGTATCAAGACCGATTGATTCAATCAAACCGTCAATTGACAAGTAAGTCAAGCTATCAGCACCGATAATCTCACAAACTTCATCTTTGGTATGATTAGCTGAAATCAATTCACGACGATTTTGAATATCGATACCGTAGAAACATGGGTATTTCAATTCTGGACTACCGATTGCCCACGAACTTCTGTCGCACCAGCTTCACGGAAGCAAACGAACGATACGGCGTGATGTAGTTCCACGCACGATAGAATCATCAACCACGACCACGCGCTTACCTTTAACAACACCAGATACGGCTGAGAGCTTCATGCGAACACCTTGCTCACGCAACTCTTGTGTCGGTTGAATGAAAGTACGTTGTGTGTACTGATTTTTCACCAATCCCATTTCATTTGGGAGACCTGATTCTTCAGCAAATCCCATCGCTGCTGAAAGTGATGAATTCGGTACACCAACGACAATATCAGCTTCATGTTGAAATTCCTGTGCCAAACGTTTCCCCATATTTTTACGAGCCGTGTGAACATTGACACCATAAATATCACTGTCAGGTCGTGCAAAATAGATGTATTCCATTGAACAGATAGCAAGCTGAGTATCATTTGTGTAAGTGTCATACTGAATGCCATTGTCATCAATGATAACAAGTTCTCCGGTTTTACATTACGAACCCATTTGGCACCAACCACTTCAAAGGCACACGTTTCACTTGATACTACCCAAGCACCATTTGCCATTTGCCCAATTGACAAGGGACGAAAACCATTTGGGTCAAGCACAGCAATCAATTTATCTTCTGTCATCAAAAGATAAGCAAAGCCACCTTTGACAGTGTTCAACGCTTCTTTGACTTTACCGATAAATTCAGGATTATGGCTACGGCGAGATCAAATGCATTAGAATTTCAGTATCAGATGAGGCATTAAAAATCGCCCCTTGGTCTTCCAATTCTTTTTTCAATGATACTGCATTTGTCAAATTACCATTGTGGCAAAGTCCAAATTGCTCGTCTGTAAAGTTGTAAAGAAATGGTTGAATATTATTAATAGACGCAGAGCCAGCAGTCGCATAGCGAACGTGACCAATAGCAGCAGTTCCTGTTAATTTTTCCAAATCAGCAGGATTTTTAAATACTTCTGAAAGAAGACCAGTATTACGGTGCTGAAGAAGTTTGCCGTTATCGTTTGTGACGATACCAGCACCTTCTTGACCGCGGTGTTGAAGACTGTGAAGTCCAAAATAAGTCACTTGCAGGCATGCTTGAGGATGCCCCAAATCCCAAAAACACCACATTCTTCATTTAGAGATTTAACTTCGTATGTCACTGACATTTCCTCTTATTTTTCTGTCATTTTTATGCTCAATCATTATCAAAAGAATCCGAAATCATAGTTTCTTTTGATATTTGACGAGTATTATTCCCCTGTAAAGTAACGCACAGCACTTGCAAAGAGATGTTGGTCTTTATTTCCTGGAATATTTTGGAAAAGGACCGTCTTCGTAACGTTCTGAATGTCCCATTTTACCAATGATTTGACCGTTCTTGCTAGTAATCCGTTTCAATCGCATTAATAGAGCCGTTTGGATTGTATTTAGAATCCATGCTTGGTTTGCCATCAAAATCCACGTATTGACTGAAGATTTGTCCGTTGTCGCGGAGTTCTGCAAATTCTTCATCTGTTACGACAAATTTCCCTTCACCATGTGATACTGGGATTGCATGAATATCACCAACTTTGACACCGGCAAGCCAAGGTGAGTTCGTATTGGAAATACGTGTTTCAACCATTTTCGCCACATGTTGGTTAGCATCATTATAGAAGAGTGTCGGACTTGTTTCGGTCGCTTCTTCAAAAGTTACCGTATCGGAAGCAGGCCTGATTTCACAAGCGCTTGAATCCATTACAGATACCGATGATAAGTCCACCTTTTTCAATAAAGTTGTCAATAGCTGCGCGGACTTTTTGGTTCAACAAGATGTTGACAATGAATTTAGCAGAACCGTCTGGTTCATCAGCGGCTGAGAAACCTCCTGCAAAGAAAATAATATTTGCTTTTACAGATGTTTGTCAACCATTGTAATCAACAGATGCTTCAGTGCTGCTTCATCAAGTGTCACAAATGGTCAGATTCACTTTTGCTCCAGCTTGTTCAAAAGCTTTTGCTGAATCATATTCTGAATTTGTACCAGGGAATACTGGGATGTAAACCAATGGTTCAGCAACTTTTTCACTTGCTTTAATCACTGCATCTGAAGCAATTGCCGGAACATCTTCAAGTTTTTGTACTTTGTTCAAATTCAGTTGGGTAAACGTCTTCGAGTTTTGCCTTCAAAGGCTGAAAAAGTTTATCTCCTGCAAGGTTGACACCGTTGACAGTAAGTGTAAAGTCAGATCTTGTTTCACCGATTTTGTTAACTTCAGCAATTTCTTCAGTAGATGTAAAAATAAAGCCACCGAGTTGTGCTGTCAAGCTGATTTGCAAGCTCTGCCAATTCTACTTTAGCTCCGATATGGTTTACCAAAAGCTGCAAAGTGCAAGCTCAATCCACCACCATATTTACAGCTGAAGCTGATGTGATATGGTGTGCTTTTTGAATCGCTTCAGTTTAAACAAAATTAGCTTTAATCAAATCAAAATCAATCTCTTGTGACATAGCTTGCCCTGGAATGTAGTAAATGTATTCACCAGCTGCTTTTTAAATTCTGGCGAAGAACATTACGACTATCAGCCGTTGTCACACCAAAGCAACCAATGTTGGTGGTACTGTCAATTCTTCAAAAGTCCCTGACATGGAGTCTTTACCACCGATTGATGGTAAACCAAGTTGCAATTGCGCTTCGATTGAACCAAGAAGAGCTGAAACTGGTTGTCCAGCGTTCAGCTTGTTTGTCCATACGTTGGAAATACTCTTGATAAGAAAACGTGCTTTAGACCAATTCGCACCTGTTGCCACCAAACGCGCTGTTGCTTCGATAACAGCATAAGCTGCACCATGATAAGGTGACCACTCCGCAATATAAGGTTGAACCCTTGTGCCATAACTGATGCTGTTGTTGTTACACCGTTTTTGAACAGGAAGTTTTTGAACTGAACTTTCTGTTGATGTGGCGATAAACGACCGCCGATTGATGATTAACTGTTGAACGCCCAACCGAGCTGTCAAAAGATAGTTTTGCAACCGCTTTGCGACTAGCGTGGTTAAGATCGAGACAGAACTTTCACTGTGTTCTGCTTCAAGTGTTGCTGCTGATGTTGTACGCACCTCAGGAAGCGGCAACATCCTTATCTGCCAACGTTTGCATCAACCACCACGACGCACACCGTTTGTATCAAGGAAACGACGTTCAATATCAACGATTGTTTGACCATTCCAAGTCATAACAGATTTTGGTTTTTGCAGTCACTGTGGCAGCCACTCACGCGTCAATATTTTCTTTATGACATTCTGCCACGAGCCTCAACATCTTTGGGACGAACCACAACGCAGCCATCACGTTCTTGTGATTCAGAAATGGCAATTTCAGTTCCGTTAAGCCCTTGGTATTTCAAAGGCACTTTGTTAAGGTCGATTTCAAGACCGTCAGCTAATTCACCAATTGCCACTGAGACGCCACCAGCACAAAGTCGTTTTGATTAATCAGACGCGTCACAGTTTACCATTGCGGAAAAGACGTTGAATCTTCCGTTCTTCAATAGCATTCCCTTTTTGAACTTCTGCGTCAGCTGTTTTCAACAGATTCAACGGTTTGGACCTTAGATGAACCAGTTGCACCACCAACACCGTCACGACCTGTTTTACCGCCAAGAGGATTACCATCGCCTGCTTCTGGTTTTTCCGGACAACATTACTTTTTCGAGCTGCACCGATAACGGCACCAAAGTTCCGCCCGTTTAGCGACGAATCCTGGGTGGAAGTATTCTTTAACGTAAGTTGTGGCAAGACCGATTTGATTCCCATATGAAGAATAACCATGTGCCGCTGTCTTAGAAATCACTTGCTGCGGCAATTTGCCGGCACGCGACTCGGCAATCGGTGTTGTAATATCACCAGCACCTGAAATACGCATTGCTTGATAAACACAGAACGTCCTGACAATGGTCGCGGATTGCACCACCGATACACGTTGCGGCACCACCAAATGGTTTCAGTCTGTTGGGTGATTGTGTGTTTCATTCTTGATCGTCAAAAGCCATGGTTCTTTAACACCGTTCACATCAACTTCGATTTCAACCGAACAAGCATTGATCTCGTCTGATACTTCCATGTCATCCAAACGGCCATTGGCACGCTCGTAACGACCAAAAATAGTTGCCATATCCATAAGCGTTTGCGGCTTTTCAGAACGATCCAAGTTCATGCACGCATAGCAATATATTTATCATAAGTGCCTGTAGTTGTTTTTGGAATTTAGACGCTGAGAAGTCAATATGCTTCAGCTCAGTTTCAAAAAGTTGTGGCGGCAATGGTCTGACCAGTAAGTATCCAACACTTTCAATTCTGTTTGCGTTGGCGCGCCCGATGGATTTGAAATAATCTTGGATGAAGACAAGGTCATCCACTTCCATTGCCAAACCTTGCTCAGTTTTATAATCAGCAAATTCAGCTGCTGTATGAGTCTTGAAGAAATCAAGATTTGGAATCGTTTTGTCCGACTCTGAAAATGCTTGCACGGTAGTTTCCTGTCGTAATATCTCTAAAAACGAAATCTACTGGATTCAAGATAATTTAACGCATCAGTTCAGCAGTATCAATATCTCTTTGTTAACAAGATAAAGTTGTAGCCGTATTAACCGTTACATCGTACTGCTGCCAAGAAGGGTAATGCTTCTTGTGACAAGCCGCACGCTGATCAAATTGACTCAGAGTGATTCGATGGCAAAGAAAGCATAGTTAGCAGGTTCAGCAACTCACTTTCAGCCATAGTATCCAGTTACCTGTTCCGAAGATGTGCTTTCGCGCACTCTCAAAAAGCGAATCTGCCAAGCCAAACAAACATCATCACACTTGAATAATACGCAAATCGGTTAAACTCGTTAATTGAAAGTTGTGTTTGAGTTCTTTAACAAGCGCCTGAGCCTTAATGTTAGAATTTGATTTTCTCAACGAAAAATTCGTTTATTCATTTTTACCCTTTTTAGAATTCTTCTACTTAATTAGAAATCACAGCTTTTTAGTTAAGCCCTTGAGTTTTTCAAGGACAACTTCAGTAAACATCTGTCAACCACCTAAAATCACGACAACATCTTTATCCATGTGGTGACCTTCAGCATCCCAAAAGGCGGCAGTTATCTGGTGAAAATTCATCCGCAAGAATAATGTTACCATCTTTTGTCTTTTACCAAATTCCAATTTGAAATCAATCAAATTCAGACCAATTTGGCTGAACCAATCTTTTCGAGGTCGTGTACGACGTGTTTTGCTTTTGATCAAGCAATATCTTCATCACTTGCAATACCAAGGAATTTTACGTGTTCATCATTGGATAAAATCGGGTCATCAAATCATCATTTTGTAGTAAAATTCAACGATTGGGTATCTAATTTAATTGCTTCTTCAACACCAAAAGCGTTTTGAGAATGAACCTGCAGTGACATTACGTGACAACTTCAAGCGGAATAATATCCACTTTTTGTTCAATTGTTCGGTTTCTGATTGTTTAACAAGTGAGTTACACCTGCTTCATTCACTCGTAAAAATGAAAGATGAATTTGATTATTAAGAACGCCTTTACCTTTAATCGTCTCTTTTACGGGCACCATTAACTATGGTCGCTTGGTCTTTGTAATGCACAATAAGATTTTCATCATCTGTCAAAATAAATCTTAGCTTTTCCCGAGACATAACAAATCACCTGTCATTTTAATATTCGCTTTCCATTTTTCTGACTTAAGTCTATCATATTCAAAAAGATTTTCAAGAAAATGCCGTACAATATTCGCAAACATCACAGCTGGATTTCCGACTGTTTATCACTATTTCTGCTTATTTAGTCAATAAAATGTTCGTTTTATGCTCTGTTCAAGTTTTTCTGCACGCAACGACAACATCACTCACATTCTTCAACTCATCTATATCTTCGTCTGAAATTTCAATGCCAAATTCATCCTCCACAGTTAGAATAAATTCCATCAAATCAACAGAATCTGCTTGCAGGTCATCTTTCAAACTGAGGGTTTGGCTTGAAATTCTCACACGACTTTCTGAATAATTTTCTGCAATTTTTCATAAAATTTTTGTTCTATATATTTTGCCTCTCCCGAAAATTCGCTTTACTGCTTTTCCGACAACATCTGTTTCCAACATCGTACGAATTTGTGAATCAGTGCTATAAACTGCTTTTTGCATCACTCGCTCCATGTGTTTTTAACAACAGATTGCTTTTACTCCAAATAAAACAGCACCGCCTACATCAGAATAATTCTACTCTCTTCAAAGACTTTTAGACTATCTTTCAGCAACACTGCACCTAGTTTTGCTTTCCAACTACCGTCCAAAATAGATAAGCTCAATCATGAAATTCTATGATGTTCCTCCATGGCTTTCAACACACACATTACCTGTAAAACCATCCGCTACCACAACCGTCTGCCACATGATCCATTAAATCAGCGCTTCCACATTTTCCAATAAAATTTAGTGAGGCGTCCGCTACTCATAAATCATACATCTTTCCTGAGGATCACTACTCGCTTCTGTCCCATTGTTTAAAAGCCCTACACTGTGGCTTGCCATTCACAGATATTTTCAGCACGACCCAAAAATAGCATACTGATGCAAATGATGAGCTGTATTTTTCCGCATTAGCCCCTAAATCAACATATCAAAGCCTTTTTGCCATCTGTCGCTTGGTTGTGACATCAAACGGACGGTCAATATTCTGATACTGACCAACAATGAAAATCCCGCAGCCAAGAGCGCTCCTGTATTTCCGGCAGAAAAGTATCGCATCTGCTTCTCCATCCTTTACTGCTTTTGCCGCTAGCACCGATGCTACGGCATTTTCTCTTCTGCAGGATTGCTTTAGTTGGCTCATCATCTGAATTGATCATCTGTATGAACAATACGAACCCGCTCAGTTGCCTTTAAATATTGGTGAGTTTTTGCTTCATCTCCATAAGAATGACTTCAATATCCGAAAAATCGTTCAGTGCTTGATCGACTCCTCTACGATAGATTGTGGAGCATAATCGCCACCCATGGCATCAATTGCTATCATTTTCGACTCCTTGTTCTTCATTTCTCCAGTCTCCCAGAAATCAATAAATTTTTGCTTTAGATGAATCTCAACATATTCTTCATATTTGATCAATCACTTTTGCAGGTGTCTTTTCAATTCAGAGCTTTACCGAAAATGGTCTCCAATTCATAAATTGAACCGCTTGAAATTGGTCTAATAAATCAAGAATGTTAGGATCCAAAATGAGCTCCGTCTCGTCTTGGTTGTAATGTTCGGGCATAAAAACACCGTTATAAGTAAAAGAAAAATCAAGCAGCAACCCTACACGGGTGTGGCTAGAGCATTCATGGAAATTCAAAAAACACCAAACGTGACAAAATTTGATTTCAAAAATATTGGGTCAGTACCTCATAATCAAGCCCTGTTCCATCAGCTCCAACGTTTTTGCAAAAAGCAAAGAGGCCGAATCTATTTCATTATCCTGAATACTGGTGTTCGCTAGAGCTACCACATAAGATCATAAGCCATTGTAAACAAATCGTGATTGATATGCTGGAAAACTGTGACCTTGATAATCATCAATATAACTCAAACCGTCATCATTTATTTTCATCAAAAATCTGCCACTACCAATGGTTGACAAATCGATTCAACTTAGAATTTCTAGCATGTTTCATGAAAAACGTGCTAAACACACAGCTGCTCTGTGAAAATAGACAGTTTATCATTTTCTCGATTCAGTTCATAGAGAACCAAACCTTTACTGTGATGGACTTCAGCATACTCCTCCATATATTCCTGTAAGCCGCTTCGTTGCTTCTTTTATCGTATCCATGCCGGTATAAGAAAGACGTACATAACGCTTCCCCATACTGACCAAAAGCAGACACAGGGTAAACAACTGCTGTGCAAATCCTTCAGCAAAAATCTTGATTGTAGCCAGCTGGAATCTTTAGCAAAAATATGCATGCCATCTGGTTTAATAATCTTAAAGCTCAGCTCCGTCATCTTTTCGATAAATGTAATCACGACGCTCAATATATTCCCTTTTCATCGGCTTCTGCATCATCTTTACCCGCTGTCAATGCCTCCTCCTGCAAATTGAGCCATTGTGTTTGCGGCTGTCACAAATATTGGTGGCTTTTAATCCAGTGAGCCGTAAAAGCAGCTGGGGCAAGCGTGAAACCTAGACGCCAGCCTGTCATCGCATGCGATTTAGACAGACCATTGATCAGCAATCGTTTGCTCGGTAAAAATTCTGCAATGATACATGTGGCTGATCGGTATAAGTCAACTCAGAATACACTTCATCACAAACAACAAAGACATCATACTTTTTCAATGCATCGGCTAACGCAGTCGACGTTCTGTAATAGTCACTCCCTGTCGGATTAGCTGGATGATTCAAATTACTGCTTTTAAGCTGATTACCTTGCTCCAAGATAGCCTTTTCAGCATTTCAGGCGTTAAACAAAGTCATTGTCTGTCGTATCAATTTCGACAATCTCTGCTCCCACAAGATTGACAATCGGCTCATAACCCGGATAAGCAGGTGCAGGGCAACAGTGCATTATCTCCTTTTCTTCAAGATAGCTGTCAATGTCGCAGATGAGCTTCTGTCGCTCCAATTGTCACTAAAATTTCTGTTTCAGAAGGGTCACTGAAGAAAAGATTGTATTTTCTTTCACAAGATTGTTACTAGCTGCCCACAACGCAATGCTAACAACCACTCATGCCTGTATAATGGCTCTCTGTTTGCATCAATCCTTGCTTTTGCGCCTCTTTGCATATGATCTGGGTTGTGAAAATCAGGCTCTCTCCCAATGTCAAACATATGAAGAACTCCGAGGGATCTCGAAATGGAGTTGATCAGGTGCCGAATCAAAGGAAACTTCAATTTTATCTAAAGTTGCATTAAAACGTTTCATAAAAATCCATATCTGCCTCCAAAATCTGATAAGACACTATACTATAAAACCTAAGTCATAGCAAAATATCATATTGAGAAAATTCATCACTTATCATCAGATTGAAACAAAGTCATCTCCAGCTATCAGAGTGATTCCTATCTGGATGTTAACTTACATTAAAGAGCCGTTAGGAGTGCATGGCGAAAGGGGCGTCATGTCGCTGTTGCCTCTGCCAAAGATAGACAATCGAAAATCTCGTTCAATTTTATCAATTAAACGCTCTTCCGGCAAATAAATTGTATCTACTTTACGACCAATTTTTGTCGTCATGATTTCTGAATATTATCCATAGCAGGACCCGAAAGTGCTGGATGAGTGCGAGCTTGCATAAACTTCTGCACTGCACACTCGGCAAAGCGCCTCAGCAGCATAACCCAGACATCTGTCAGCTGTATCAGTCATATCGTCAATTAAAATACAGGTTTTGCAGCATGCCACTTTTGACCGATGATGCTATTCGTTACCTCGCTCGTATTCATCTTATCTGCTACTACGTCGCTTCGTATCAATAATAGCAATCGGTGTTTCAAAATTCAGCTAATTTGCGAGGCGCGCGTCACTACCACCGTGGTCCGGGACCGCACCTACTGTAATCGCTACTACGTCATCCCGACGTTCCGTAATAATCCGCAATGAAGAGGCGCATAAGATGATCTGCTGGAATATCCGCGATCGCTTGAATTTGAGCCGCATGCGATCGGTGTCCGGCAAACGATCGGCACAGCCAGCTCGCACACATATTTGCAGCCAATTTTTGAGTAATTGTGGCTCACGCGCGTGCCGCTTTCGTCGCCAGCGAGCGCCTTAGCCGCAATAAAGAGCATTACAACATTGATTGATTCGGCGCACGCTTTAAAAGCATCCTACCATGAAAATCGTTTCCATCGGAAATTATCGTGACGGGCGACTCGTGGACTACGCAAAGATAGCTTATGTTTTCACGGATAGATTCTTCCGATGTTTACGTGAATCTCCCCATCAGAAAAATTGACGCTGATTGACTTCCCAAGCTCCGCACCAATCTCTTGAGCAACGCGTTCAGCTCGATTCCGGATTTGAACGACAGGCACGAAGCTGCGTCGAAAACGACATGATTTCCTCCAGTATATATTCGTTTCTGCGTAAATCGGTTACAAATTCCTCCATCTAACATTGTAACCCTTTTGGTGGTATCTTTTCGGTCAAAAATAGACGCAAGATGCGCTTTTATCTCTTTCTATTCATTAATTTGGATGAGATGTGAGTAAATGAACCTGATGTCCTGCAGCGGCTGGGTTGAAACCAACCACGATAATTTCCAGCCATGGCGATTCTGCCTGCGTAGTTTGCTTCGAGATGCCAGTACGGTGCAGCTGATTGAACAGCTGTCACCAGCAACGCGTCGTCACCACCATCGTTCCGCCGATGATTGCGCACCTGCCCGGTGCCCGAACCTGTACCGAAGCCAGCTGCGGCGCACGCCGCGCCCATTAGACTCCGGCCACCCCAATAATCGCCAGCCACGGAGCTAATGTTTTGCTCCATGTGGCCGTTGACCGCTGGATAAGTTGAAGCAGATGAACTATATGTAGGACGACTCACAGTTCTAAGTAGTGGTTGCTGCTTGTTTGCGTCACATGTTGTTTGAAAGTTGGAGCAACTGCTGCACTGCTATTGTACAGCAGCTTGTGCTTGGGCTGCAAAAACTTGTGATAACCAGAAGCTACGTAACTTGTTCTTGCGCTGCTTGTTGTGCTTTATAAGCACTGCTTGACCTTGCTGCCTGCTTCAGCTGCCTGCTGTGCTGCTGCTTTGTGCGCAACAATGAGTTCTTTTTCACGCTTCAGCGGTTGCTGCTGCGGCAAGATTCAACTGCGCTGCTTTTAGTTCAGCCTGCTTAGTGAGACAATGTTTTGCATCGATTGCACAGTGTTTGTTGATTTGCGATGACCGTATTTATCGCTTCATTATTAACTGCTTGTTTTCAGCAACAACTATCCTTGTTTTGTTGTTCCCACACATTTTGTTGTTTGCTGAGCTGCAATTTCCGCTCATAACAGCAAACACGCGACGCTTCTGGTGATTTTGAGTTACAATTGTATTGATATGACATGTAGCCGTGCCGCTCGTTTGAGGCTACTCACGTGCCGGTAATATTGATTCGTACGCGCCTGTGCAGCAGACAACAGTTTCAATTTCAGCCGATAGTTTTGTTGATTCGAGCTTGAAGTTTTTCGTTTTCGCTACAGTTTTCTTGGTGAGATTGAATAAGAATGAAAGCTTGACGGGCACGATCTGCAGGCTTGGGCTGATGTTGATCATTCCAAACTAATAATTTGCTATCTTCGGTGCAGCAATCTTGTCATCAGTAGAGTCTGCGTAACCCATTTACAGAGACGCTCTCCTGTTACAGAGACCATTGTACTGTAGATTGATGTAAGCAATTTTTCTTCATAACTTAAATGATTCTCCTCACTCAATAAGACAATTATAAAGTATAACAGAGCGCAGTGTATGTTACTGCCTATGTGCATTTTTCTCTTTCAATTCATCATAAAATCTTATCACGTATATCTTCTTCTCCATTGGTCGCGAGCAACAAAAGAATAGTGAAATTTGAGACCATTGTCGAGACGGTGTATAAACGATACGTCTATGCAGACATTTGAGATGCAGATGGGCGGCACATTTGCCGACGGTGCGTAGCCAACCCTCCAAGATACTAGATAGCAACTGGTACGTATTAACTCGATTGAGACATCAAAACACAGATTATATTTACTATGTGATCACTTCAAAAGGCAACAATGGTGTCGATGCCCGATAATAGCAAAATAATGGCCGTACATCGCCAACAAACCGGTAACGTGACGACATGATAAAAGTGGTATTGTCTCGAAAGTTATCCCGAAATATACGATAAAGATAAAGCAAAGAATGACTTGGTAACAGTGGGATATTGTTGCGAAATAAATTAGTCAAAAGGTTGAAGGTGACCAATCTACTAACATCACGATAAATAAAAACCAAAAGGGTGAAAATGCTTATACTTTAAAAATTTCACGTCGATTTCCTACTAATGTCACCACACGAATATCAGCAAATCCGCACTTGGTTTTGACAGACTTCTTTGCATTAAATGAGTCCGATTTTCAGCAACGCAGAAAGGACTGTTCCCAACCGGAATATTAGGAATGTTGTACGTTCCTAAAGCCACTAGTCACAACTTTCTCTGCACTAATGGCCATCCGAACTATTTAACTGACTGATAATAAAGCAGATTTTCTTTACTGGCATGCCAACAATCACACCGGTAGATACTTTATGTCTCGTTTGAATTTTACTGAAAGACATCAACATTTTGTGTGGTTAAAATTTACTCGGCCTACAGAATGAGAAGCGACATCTTTCACACTGTTTCAATCAAGCCACCATTGCCACCCTTGGCAGTGTATTTTGAATCCCATTTTGACGATGACCAGCATTGACGGTGATTCAGATAACGAGAAACCGGCACACGCGTAATGACATCAGATGAAACCGTGACTCATAGATTTTCATTTCTATTAACATCTTAATTGATGAACATTTTTCATCTTTGTCAGCTGAATCAGCAGATTAGACACACCCTTTAAATAAACTTTTTCCCAATTGCTTGTTTTCTTGTATGTACGTGATAAATCAGTCACGTCCGATTTAATATCTGTATTAAATGGTTTGAAACAATATTATCCAATAAAACAACATTAAAGTTGCGGTTTACACCACCTAAAGAACAGTGGTATCTAAAGGAAAGAAGTTGCGATTATCAAAATATGATCATAATAATAAATTTGGAGTCGCCATGCGATTCCACTCTTCTCCCACAATAGATGCATGAGATTCAACAGGTAATGAAAAGGGAGATAGCTTCGCCACTCCTCATACCTACGGATGAGATAGAGTTCCGAACGCGCCAGTCACCCGACCTAACGGTTGTGACAAGTCCTCTTCGCCTCAGGTGATTCTCCATTATTATGGGCGCGTGGACTCGAACCGCCGACCTCACGCTTATCCAGGCGATGCGCTCTGGCTCACCTGAGCCACACGAGGTCTAAAAACTTGGCATGGTTGAACATTTCTGTTCAAAGCGGGTGACGAAGTCGAACTCCGCGACGACAGCAGGACGCTGTAGTTTTACCACTAAGCTACACCGGCAATCAATCAAATAATGGCGCGAGACGGGATCGAACCTGTTTTGGCCGGACACATGACTTCAATCCATCGCTCTACCGGCTGAGCTGCCGAGCCACCACCCTGTTGCGGGGCAGGATTTGAACCTACGACGGCGGGTTATGAGCCCGGGCGAGCCTACCTGACCTGCAACGCCATCGCTGTTTACTGCTGCTGAGGAGGATGTGGGTTCGAACCCGCTTGCACGCTCTGACGCCTGACGGTTTCAAGACCGTTCCGCTGCAGCCGGACTTGGGTAATCCTCCCGCCTGTAACAAAAATGGACCTTGGGACTTGAACCTACGACCACTCGGTTGTGGGCGAGGCTCTAACCAGCTGCTAAGGTCCAACAAGGTCAATTATAGCGGCGAAGGGATCCAGACGACCTCCCGGGTATGAACTCGGACGCTCTCTGGCAGCCTGAGCTGCACCGCCATAGCATCGGGAGGGCACGAGTTCGAACCTGCGACGCGCGGTCCCAAACCGTACGCTACCAAGCTGGCTACGCCCGTATGAAAGATGAAAAATGAAGTCGAGACTGCTTTTCTGTCTGCCCTAGGAGAGTCGATCTCCAGCGCCTGCAGTTCGTAGTCAGGTACTCTATCGCAGTTGAGCTGTGCTCTTTCTATGAATATAAATTTATTATCTCACAAATACAGTCAAATCTGTTGTGCCTAGAAGAGGTCGAACCTCCTAACCGCACAGTTCGTGGTCAGGTACTCTATCCCAGTTGAGCTAAGTGCTCTTTCTATGCCGAGGACCAGAATCGGGCGGTACGGTGTGTTTCCAATCGCAGGATCAGTCACTGTGCGTCCTGCCGTTCACGCCGCGGCTTCCTCAAAGCGGGCTGCGAGGTTCGAACCGCGACCCCACCTTGTCACGTGATGTCTACCACTGAACTACGTTCGCGTTTCGTCTGCCCTTTAGTACCGCTGCAGCGGCTAGAACGCGACCTCTCGAATTTACACGTCAGATGCTCCTCGACTGGGCTAAAGCCGGCACATCCATGCGGGTGGAAAGGACGGTGAACGCCGTTGACGCCATGGTCCCTAAATCTGGTGCGTCTGACAATTCGCCACACCCGCCTGCGGCACTGATGGCCCGTGCCGGGCTCGGTGAGACGGCTGCGTTAAAGAATCGATGCTCTACCAGCAGCTGGCGAGTCTCTCTATTGTCTCTATACTAAAACATTGGTCCCGACGGAGATCGAGACGCGATCTTCGCCCGTGACAGGGCGACGTGATAACCGCTACACTACCCGGGACCTATTAATGGCTACCTCCGCTTAAAGAAATGGGAGTTAACGGGATCGCGCTGACCCTCTGCTTATGGGCGAGTGCTCTCCCAGCAGAGCTAAACTCCCAAGGAAAGTGTCTCTCACTATCCTTCCTGTAAGCGACTACCATCTATATCTCACGGGGGCGCTAACTTCCTTCCGACGTTCTGACGCTTATACTGATAGTTTCGAGCATGGGTACGGGTGTGTCTCCTGAGGCTATCGACAGCGCTGCTGAGTATCTGCCTCAGGGTGAATAACGTCCTCAAATTGTAAAGATTTGTACCTCTACGCTATCTTTCTCAATGATTGTGCTCCAGTTAGATCCTTACTGGAGTCTGCGCTTCGTACTTCTTCTTGAGATATATAAGTCCTCGAGCTATTAGTATTGGTCCGCTCCATTGCTCACTAGCTTTCTACCTGTCTCCTGATCTTCTCTCAGGGCTCTTGCTAACATAACGTTATGAAATCTCATCTTGAGGTGGGTTTCACATAGATGCTTTCAGCGTTTATCACTTCCCTACACATAGCTACCCAGCGATGCTCTTGGCAGAACAACTGGTACACCAGCGGTAGAATCCCTCTGGTCCTCTCGTACTGAGAACGAGTCCTCTCAAATTTCACTTCCGCCCGCGACGGATAGGGACCGAACTGTCTCACGTTCTGAACCCAGCTCGCGTGCCCTTGTGGGCGAACAGCCCAGCCCGCCGACTACAGCCCCCGGATGCGACAGAGCCGACATCGAGGTGCCAAAACCTCTCGTCGATAGCGAACTCGCGGGAGATAAGCACTGTTATTACAGGGCGCTTTATCACATTGGTGCATGGCCCTTCCGCCACGGAACCACCGGATCACTACGCCCGACTTTCGTCCTACTGCTCCAGTTGTAGCTCTCGCAGTCAGCTCCTTATACCTTTACGCTCTGCGAATGATTTTCCAGCCATTCTGAGAACCTTTGGGCGCCTCCGTTGCACCTTTTAGGAGCGACCGCTGCAATCAAGCTGCCCGTCGAACACTGTCTCCGATAGGGATAACCTGTCCGGGTTGAGATGCACTGTACAGAGTTGAAATCTCCAACAACGCACTCCACTCGAAAGCTGGCGTCCCACGAGTCGCTTTAGAAGCTCCTACCTATCCTGCAGCACTGTGGTACACGACACTCAATATCAAACTGCGAGTAAGCTCCATGTCTTTCCGTCCTCGTCTTGGGTAGCCTGCATCTTCTGGTACTAAAATTTCACCGGGAGTCTCTCGTTGAGACAGGTGCCAAATCATTACGCGCCTTTCGTGTGCGGGTCGGAACTTTGCCGACAATTTCGCTGCTGCTTAGGACCGTTATAGTTACGGCCGCCGTTTGCTGGGCTTTCGAATTCGCCTGCACATTGCGTCAGCGCCTCCTAACCTGTGCTCCAGCACCGGGCGGGCGTCACCCCCTATACATCATCTGACGAGTTTGGCGAGAGCTGTGTTTTGATGAAGCGGTTGGCATGGGCCTATTCACTGCGGCGACCATACAGGCGCGCGCGCTACTCGAAGTGACAGAGCCATTTGCCGAAGTTCCTTAGCGTGAGAGTCTCTCGCTCACCTGGGCTACTCGCCTCGACACCACCTGTGATCGGTTTGCGGTGCGGGTAGAGTGCTCGGTGACGCTACGGCTTTTCTCGGCAGTGTGACGTCACTCATGCTTCGCTACCTAAAGCTTCGCTCCCATCACGGCTCAATGTTACCAGATATAAACATTTGACTGACTCATATCACACCTCTCGCTACTGTGAGACGTGCTCTTCCAATCGCACTGCGTTAGCCTGCGTCCTCCATCCATCTATGCTCTGTACGAATCTCACCTGTTAGTCATCGGATACGCTTTCGGTCTCTCCTTAGGTCCCACGATCAACTTGCGGACGAGCGCTGCTGAAACCATAGTCTTCCGGTGGACAGGATTCTCCTGCCTGTCTTTGCGCTACTCATACCGGCATTACACCACTTCTATGCGCTCCAGCGCTCCTCACGGTACACCATCTTCGCATAAGCGCTCCTACCATACCATAAAAGGTATCAGCTTCCTGGTAAGATGTTTTAGCAGCGGTACATTTTCGGCGCTGTCACTCGACTGGTGAGCTAGTACGCGCTCTTTGGATGAATAATAGCTTCTTCTAAGCTAACATCCTGGTTGTCTGTGCAACACATCGCCTTTTCACATAACGGGTATTTTGGGACTGACCTGGCGGTGGTACTGGAGCTGTTTTCCCTTTCGACTACGGATCTTAGCACTCGCAGTCCTGACTGCCGACCATAATGTCTCGTTGGCATTCAGGTTTATCACAGAGATTGGTAATCCGGGATGGACCTCACCCAAACAGT
>BNJU01003663.1_pt1 | contig 97646 bp, 109 predicted proteins | sample 8539281 | NCBI WGS metagenome assembly BNJU01 (sample SAMD00202456, study PRJDB9452) | human saliva metagenome | isolation source: human saliva | place: Japan | reverse complement strand
GTTCGCCACTAAGATTGATAGAAGCAAGCTTCCATCGCTCTTCGTTCGACTTGCATGTGTTAAGCACGCCGCCAGCGTTCGTCCTGAGCCAGGATCAAACTCTCCAAGATATCTTGAAGCTATTTGAATAGCTCATTATGTGTTGTCGTTACATGTATGTAACTTTGAATTATGGTTGGTTTTGACTATGTCAAAACCCGCACTCTGGCATATGTTCAATCATATGATTGATTACCTATCATTGTTCAGTTTTCAAAGATCTGTACCAGTTAGACCAGATATTATCTAGCTCCGAAGCACTTTCGTTTGAAGTGTTTCACCAACTGGCGACTAGATTATAATATCATGTTGACCATTCAGTGTCAAGCACTTTTTATAATCTTTTTTAGAATTTTGTAATTACCTCTATGTGAGGGATTTACATAAAAATTCTAAAACAACTAACAAAGAATCTAGATTGTATCTAGTGTTTCCTCATTAAGAAACAGTCGCCTCAACGACTGTATGGTTATTATAGTACAAACCACATACCTACGCAACCCCTAATTCTCATTTTTACAAAAATTTCACTTTTTGACTCATTTTTTTCAATAAAAATATATTGATTTTACGCAATCTATTTTGTACAATATACTTAACTTAAGATGATATACATGTTATGTTTCAATGAGTGTGCTCTCTGTACCTTCTATTAGTACTATACTTAGAGTTGGCTAGCTGCTCCTTCTATTAATACTATACTTACAAAGACATACATGTCATATTTCAGGGGGTATTACCCCGTTCTTTTAATACTATATAAGGAGAGATATATGAAATTCTCAAAACGATTATTCACCAAAACAGTTGCATTGGCTGCTATTTGTGCTTCTGTGGCTACAGCAAGCTTTGCAGCACCACAAGGATCTTTTGATACATCTGAAATCCATGTTACAGGTCAGGCTTCCCGCTCTGTGGCGCCTACCTATGCAATACTCACACTAGGCATTACAAGTGAAAACACAAATATCAACGCCGCTAAGTCAAATAATGATCGCATCATGAGCGACCTTATTAGCAGACTTTCAAATTTAAATGTTGCAAAAAAAGATGTTTACACGTCTAATATTTCAGTTAGTCCTACTAATGATTACCAAGAGGGTAAACGCGTTAATACAGGATATAGAGTATCCAACCTTGTAACGGTTAAAATCAATAACTTGGATAGTGTAGGTAAGGTCGTAGACGCAGCTGTCAATGCTGGTGCAAATGACATAAACAGCCTTTCATTCCAAAACGACACATCTCAACAGCTATCCGATTCTTTAACTACAGAAGCCATCCAAAACGGTCAACACAAGGCTGAGGTAATTGCTGCTGCTCTAGGCCGCACCTTAGGTCCTGTAAAAACTGTAAACATTAGCAACACAGAAACAAGTACATTCGACCAAGGCTATTATCGCAGTGCCAAAGTGCTTGCTGCAAATCTTAGCACTTCTACACCTGTTGAAAGGATCGTTAATCGTATCTCAAGATGCAGATATTGTATACTATCTACAATAACAACTATTGTTTATAGATTGTTAGTTACATGCTATGTCCATTACGTTTTAGCAACATAATCGACTATGGTCTATAATCAATCACTTTCAAACAACAAACATAACAAAAGACCGTATAACATACGATACTAACTATGTTATACGGTCTTTATTTTTGTATTATTTTGTAGTGGATTCTGGCACAACACCTTCGTGAACCGCCACAATGCCACCAGTTAATTCAGTATAGGTAGCATTTTCATAACCTAGAGATTTCCAGATTTCTAAAATCTCGCTTTGATGAGGATAGCGACGCAAGGATTCAGGCAACCAGGCATAGGAAGAATTATCCTTACTTAATTTGCCTATAATAGGTAATATATAGGAGAAGTAGAAATTATATAATTGCTTGAACCCAAATGCACTTGGCTTAGCTAATTCCAAGACTACCACCTTGCCGCCTGGTTTTACAACGCGTTGCATTTCGGATAGCACTTGTTTAATATCAGGTACATTACGCATTGCAAAGCCACTCATAGCCGCATCAAATGTATTGTCCGCATAAGGCAATGCCATAGCATCACCTTGGACCAAGTTCACTTGGTCTAACAAATCCGCTTGATCCAAACGCTCCCGACCTTGCTCTAACATTTCTGCATTAAAGTCTAATGCTTCTACTGTCAAAGTCGGCTCTTGGCGCAATGCTTCTTTCGTAAACACACAAGTACCACAAGCTACGTCCAGCACATGTTGATAAGGTCCAATATTCATTTCTTTAACGGCGAACTTACGCCAGAAATAGTCTTGCCCAAAGCTGAGCAATGTATTCATCAAATCATAATGTTTGGCAATATTAGAAAATACACCTTGCACAAATTGTTCTTTGTCTTCATACGTGTTAAATTCTTTAGTATTCATGGTACCCACTTTCATAATCAAGAATATCACATGTTGACAGTATACCATAACCAACGATGACATTCTAGAACTTAGACGAATTCTAATATATATACTATATATACAAAGAATTACAAAATGTTCACATAGAAAAAACGCATCATATAATTAGTATTTATCTATTGAATTATAACAATGTTCGTTATATAATGACATATGTCTTTTCTATGAGGATTTATTATTTCTCTTCGATAAACGACAGAATTCATTGTTTTATGTAGTCTAATTAAGTATTGGAGTCTATTATGAATCGATTTATGAAATCCATTAATAGAGTCAGCCTCATCCAACAAATCATCATCGGTATGATTATCGGTATTTTGACGGCTCTCTATGTCCCTGATATTGCAAACGAATTATCGCTATTAGGGGTATTATTTGTTGGTGCCCTCAAAGGTATTGCACCAATCCTTGTATTCTTCTTAGTCATCGCGGCGATTAGTAAACATCGCTCCGGACAAAAACAGGTATGGGCTCCGTAATTACGCTCTATCTATTAGGTACATTCCTTTCTGCTGCACTTGCCGTACTCGTGAGCTGGTTCTTCCCAACTACATTACATCTAGCAGCTAGTGCCGCTGATGCAGCGCCTCCACAAGGCATTGCGGAAGTCATGAAAACTTTACTCAAGAATATCGTTGATAACCCTGTAAAAGCATTAATGTCCGCTAACTACATCGGCATTTTAGGCTGGGCTCTTATCATCGGTGGTGCTCTACGTCATGCACCTATGAATACAAAAGAAGTAATGGAATCCATCTCTCAAGCAATTACGACTGTAGTAGGTTGGATCATTCGCTTCGCACCTCTTGGTATCATGGGTCTTGTGGCTGATTCCATCGCAACAAATGGTATCGAAGCACTTATCAGCTACTTCCAACTTCTCGTATTACTCTTAGGCTCCATGATTTTCGTTGCCTTGGTAATCAATCCACTTTATCCTTCATCTACTTACGCCGAAACCCATATCCATTGGTGTTCAAATGTTTGCGCGAATCTGCTATCTATGCGTTCTTTACACGTAGCTCCGCAGCCAACATTCCTGTCAACCTTGACTTGGCTAAACGTTTGAAACTTAACCCTGATATGTATTCCGTATCCATTCCATTGGGTGCGACTATCAACATGGGTGGTGCTGCAATCACAATTACTGTTATGACATTAGCTGCTGCTCATACATTGGGCATCATCGTGGATGTACCTACAGCTATCCTTCTATCCGTTATCGCTACTATCGGCGCTTGCGGCGCTTCTGGCGTAGCAGGCGGCTCCTTGCTTCTCATTCCGTTGGCATGTTCCCTATTCGGTATCTCCAACGATGTGGCTATGCAAGTAGTAGGCGTTGGTTTCATCATCGGGGTATTACAAGACTCCACAGAAACAGCACTCAATTCCAGTACAGATATTCTCTTCACTGCTACTGCAGATTATGCAAAACGTGGCTATCACGAAAACTGGGATTAAACCATCATATAGAACAAGACGATCCATGAGGTCGTCTTTTCTTTTTGTGAAAGTTTACCCTTGCGCCAACTTTCACTAATAACAAAAACAATATATTTTCTATATTGATTATTTTCAATATAATGGGGTATAATATATTTAATGATAATAACTATTACTAGATATATATAGAAAGGAATCAACATGAAACAATACGATATTATTGTAGTGGGTACAGGTGGTGCAACCATCGTTGCTGACGCTGCTATAAAAACAGGTAAAAAAGTAGCTATCATAGAAAAAGGTAAATTTGGCGGCACATGCCTAACTCGCGGTTGTATTCCTACAAAGGTTATGGTAACAGCTGCGAATGCTGTACAAGAGGTAAAAGAGTTCGGCAAAATCGGCGTCAATGTTGGCGATGCAACAATGGATTGGGACACTGTAGCTAAACGTACATGGCATATGATTGACAAGTCTGCAGGCATCTATGATTACTATAACGCGTATGACAACGTAGATGTATATCGCGGTGCTGCAAGCTTTGTGTCCGATAAGGTGATGAATATCCACCTTAACGATGGCTCTGGTATCGTAGAAATCACAGCTCCAACCATCGTTCTTGGTACTGGTGGTTATAGTAACATACCAAATGTACCTGGTCTAAAAGAGGCAGGCTTCCTTTCTAGTGAAAGTTTATTTGGCGATAAGTTCCCGAAACAACCGTACAAATCCCTTGCCGTCTTAGGCGCTGGTCCTATCGGCGTAGAGTTCGCTCATGTACTTGACTCTGCTGGTACCGACGTAACAATTATTCAGCATAATGTACGCCTAGTACCAAAGGAAGATGCGGATATGTCCGAGCATCTCCTTAACAATTATAGAGAGCGTGGTATTAACATAATTCTAAATCAAGATACCGTAGAGGTTCGCCAAGAAGATGGCTTAAAAGTTGTCGTTACAAAAGATCGTACAACAGGTGAAATCACAGAAACTAAGGTAGAAGAAATTCTTGTAGCCGCTGGCATCCGCCCTGCTACCGAAGAGTTACACCTTGAAAATACAGGTATTGAAACATGGCCAAAGGGCTGGATTAAAACAAACGAGTTTCTTGAAACATCTGTGGACGGCATCTATGCGTTAGGCGATGTGAACGGCGAACCTGCATTCCGTCATCGCGCAAACTACGAAGCGGATATCATTGCACATAATCTTTACTTTGCCAAAAATGAAGCAGATTTCCGTTGGGCCCGCTACGACGTGTTGCCAAAAGTTACCTTCTCCTATCCTGAAATCGGTAGCGTAGGTCTTACCGAAGCAGAAGCAATTAAGGCTGGTTACAATGTAGGCGTAGGCAAAAACTTCTATTCCGCTACTGCCAAAGGCTATGCTATGGGCATTGATCCTGGTGATGTAAACGACGGCTTTGTAAAAATCGTGGTCGACAAAGATACAAACCATATCCTTGGTATTCACGTAATCGGACCACAAGCCTCTATCCTATTCCAACCATACGTTAACCTTATGAACAGCGGTGTAACCCCATTGACAGCCATCAATGAAGAAATCGCATCTGAGCGCACAAAACTATTGCGTAAAAAAGGTATTATGCGCAACATGGATCCTAGATCCGTAATCACCGTAGGTGAAACAATGAGCCCACATCCATCTCTTATCGAGGTTATTATGTGGACACAAGCGTACTACGAAAACCGTTGGTAATCGATTGTACCTAACAAATGAAATAGGGAGTCAACATCATTAGATATTGACTCCCTATTTTTTATATTATTTTTTATCCATAACGATATCATGGCCCCATACGAGGTTCGTACGGCGTTTGTCAAAACCTTGATCTGGTTCTGGAGGTAATTTTGTTGCTTTACTTTGTTCAATGTAAGCACCTGTATTACCATCAACAGTCACTACTGTTTTCTTACCATTTTGATGCATCGTTACATAGTAATTAACTTTACCATTGTGAGCTTCAACCTTCCAGCCCTTCATAACAGCATCTGCACCTAATTGCGCTTTAGCAGCTGCTTCTGCTTGAGATGGTTCGATAACTTTATCTTTGTTGAAGATTTCACCAATAACGCGTTTAGGTTTGCCACCTTCGCTCATATCGGATTGATTACCAGTGATGATATCAATCTTCATTTTGTATTCGTGATATTTGCTATATCCAGTTACTTTGTAAGCATAGGCCAAATCATTGGAATTCAATTCTACAGAGTGCAATGCTGCATTAGGGAAACGATTTTGGAAAATCGTACCAATTTCGCTCATTGTCATAACCACAGATTGACCAGGTGCACGTTTAATTGTAATATCTGTGCTTGTTTCTGGTTTAGTCTTACGCGCTTGTGCTTCATACGGTGTGGCTACTGAAAAAACACCAACGGCCAACACGCCAGTCATAACCAAAGATAGTAATTTTTTATTCATTATAATCCTCCCAATAGTAATCGGATTCTACAAACTTGTATTTTTATTTATATTACAGCTAATAAATGCTATAAGCCTTCATTAGAGGCTAAACGTTCTTCAACGTCAGTCATCAGTAATTTATAGCAAGTGGCTACTAATGGCACGCCTATAATCATGCCTGTAACACCCATCAAACTACCGCCTATGATAACAGCGGCAAAGACCCATAAGCCAGGTAACCCTACAGAATTACCTACGATTTTTGGGTAGATCACATTGCTTTCAATTTGATGTAAAACTTCTAAAATGATGACGTAAATCAACGCATCCATAGGGCTAATGGTAAGCAATATAACTGCCCCCATCAAGCCGCCTACATATATACCCACTAATGGAATTAAACCGGTGAGACCAATAACACAGGCAATGGTCGTAGCATAGGAGATATTACAAATCCATAATGTAACGCCCACCATGATACCTAAAATCAAGGCATCGATAAACTGTCCTACAAAGAAACTACTAAATGTTTGAACAGCAACCTTGGTCACATAGGTTACACGATTCACCCACGTATCAGATGCATAGGCTTTCAAATACGCTTACCTTGCGACATGAGGCGTTCCTTATCGAGTAGCATGTAAATGGCAAAGATAAGACCTAATGCAATATTTACGGTCCACGAAAGAATCGTGCCCATCGTATTCACCACATAGGTGCCACCCTTGGTCCCCCATTCACGCGTGTAGTTAACTATACTTTCACCATTCAAGGTATTTAATACCGTAGGGTTCGAGGCCAATGGGATGGTATCACTTAAATGGTAAATCCATTGTTGAAAGTCTAGATATAGTTGCGGTGCTGCGGACACGATAAGTGTAATGGAATGCACTAACTGCGGCACAGCCATACGAGCAATAAAGTACACAATGAGACTAATCGTCACAAAGGATAGGATAATACTCAACGGACGACGAATCTTATACCGCCACCCCGATTTGATACGCGGCCATAGCCAACGTTCATAGCGGACGACGAGAATATCGAGGACAAAGGCCATGCAGGCACCTACGATAAGCGGTACAAAGGCCGTTATCAATGCATCGATGCCCGATGCTATATCGCTAATGCGCAAGGCCACCAATATCATGAGTCCTGCAAGGATAATCGCGCCGATAAGCTCCTTATAATATTTAAATTTTTTTCCATACTAATAACTCACTTTTTACTAAACACATGGTAAGTATTGTACACAATGTAAATGAAAGCTATATGACAACGATCAGATTACATATGTACAGTAGTATTTCTAATAGATTTAGTATAACACAAAAGTCCATCTTATCGCACTCAAAATATATAGAGAGACGAAAAGATGGACTTGTATGGGCTTTAGATTAAATTGAGAAAGCTCAAATTAGCGGTGAATGAAAACGTCTACACGACGGTTTTCAGCTTTGCCGTTTGCAGTTGCATTAGTAGCAACAGGTTTTGCATCACCATTAGCGATACCGATCAAACGGTTAGCATCTACACCATTATTTACCAAGTATTGTGCAACATCTTGTACACGGCGTTCGGACAAGCCAATATAGAATATGATATACTAGCACTAGATAGTTGTACGTAGTTATAAGGAGGAACCATGAGTAAAACAGCCTATGTAGTACGTCATATCCACTTTGAAAACGCCGGTATTTTAGAACCTTTATTAATAGAACGCGGCTTTACCTTAGAATATATTGAGGCCCCCCTTGCTGACTTTAATCAGTACGATGCAAGTAAGGCAGATCTTGTCATCGTTTGTGGGGCCCCTATTGGCGCATACGACGAAGAAATCTATCCTTTTTTAGACCGATGAAATCAAGTTTATTAAGGACCGCATCGATAGTAAAAAACCATTACTCGGCATCTGTCTTGGGGCGCAACTTATTTCCCGCATCATGGGCGGCCATGTGGGCCCTATGAGCCATGGTAAGAAGGAAATCGGCTTTGGACCATTGCGTTTTACTGCTGAAGGGCAACATACACCACTAGCCCTCTTAGGCAATACGCCTGTTCTACACTGGCATGGCGATGAATTTGACATTCCAGAAGGTGCCGTTCGCCTTGCTGAAACAGACTTCTGTCCTAACCAAGCCTTTTCGATTGGCAATCATATTTTAGGATTGCAATTTCACCTAGAGGCAGATCCGACCGTTATTGAAAGCTGGCTTGTGGGCCACTGTGCAGAGCTATGTAATGCGGGCATTGATATTCCTAGAATCCGCAAAGATGCACGAGTATTCTCCGAGTCCCTACCTGCAGCAGGTAAAAAAGCTATGACCGCATGGCTAGAATGTAATAATCTATAATTAATCTCATAAACATACTACAAGCCCCCTGTTTATCTGGGGGCTTAGTCATGTGCGCACGCATATAAAAGAGGCATCGACCATTACTGGCCGATGCCTCTTTATATTCATATATATATCCCTTACATATATACGTGAAATTGATGATTTTTACAAACACCACGTTCCCCAACGTGTCATTTATTCCACATCTGTATTGTATACCATTCTTAATTACTAGGCAAGAAGTTTTTCATAAAACTTTCATAAACTATTTTAAAAGTTTCAATGTACCTATACCACCTTATGCTGCCATGAACCACCTATAAAACGTATGTAGGCACAAACAAGCCGTAACGATTGATCTAAGCATAGAGAAATCCATGCCCCATATAGACCAAGGCCCAATGTAATACATAGTACATAGGTAATGATTGGGCGAATAACAGCAACACTAATTAATGAATACTTCATGATATAGAAGGTATCACCTGCACCTTTCAACACGCCTGCAAAGACCTGTTGTAGTGCTTGAGGAAAGGCAGCGATAGCCATAATGCCCATCAATGCCGTAGCTAATGTGACAACCTCGCTTTCACGTGTATAAGCTTGTACCAGCAAATGACCGGCACTAATAAAAATGAGACCGCTAACGACCCCCACAAATAAACCCATGCGAGCACCGATACGACCAAAAGCCTTCGCTAAATCCGGCCGTTTATGTCCTAAGTTTTGCCCCGTATGAGAAGCACCGGCAAAGCCAAGGCCCATGGCGAAGTAATAGAATATATCCATCAAGTTCATACACACATAATGTGCAGCCAACGGTACGGCACCAAGGGATGCCACAATCATGGTATATGTATACATACCAAAGCGTTCAAAGAACTGCTCCCCTAAAGAGCTACCTCCCTACGTGGAATATCGTATGAAGTACGGAACGCTCAAAGCGCCATTTTGACGGATGCAATAAGGTTAGACCCAGTCTTGGTATGTTGCGAAATAGCCCGCAACAGCAATGCTGCGATAACAGCACTACTGATGAGCGTCGAAATACCAGCCCCCATGACACCAAATTCTGGGAAAAAAAGGCAATACCATAGATTAAGAAGAAATTCATAATCGTATTTAGAGATATTACCCCACCACATTGGATTTAAAAGATAACCTTTGTGTTGCCATATCCCGATGAGGGCACCTCCTACAATTTGGCTAAAGGACTGGAACACAAGGCTCATGACAATGAACCGACCATACCAAACAGCCGTTTCAATATAGCCATCCTCTGCGCCCTGTAAATCGCAAAAATATGCTCTAGATTAAATAAAGCATATGGCGAGCAATGGAATGTAGATTAAAAAAAGTTCAGTAGTATGGATTGCTTGAGCACTGCATTCATACCATCTACATCACCTTCACCATGACGGCGGGCAATAATTGCGGTGACTGCAATCGATAAGGCCCGGCAAATGACGAGCATAACCATTTCTGGTTGTCCCATGATACCTACAGAAGCCAGTGCAGAGGCACCCAAGGAGCCTACCATAGCCAAATCAATGGCAGTCATCAACTGCATCATGAGTCCTTGCAAGGTCGCAGGCCAAGCAATTTTTAAGTATTTATTATATAAGTTTTTTGTAGTATCTACCGGCCCCAGTCGATCCTTCATCGGTAATATGGTATCTACTGAGAACCAGCGTTGTAATGATGTTAACATAATGACTCCCCATAATAAACCTCAAGAGATTACATTAAACTTTCCATAATATTACCGTATTATATCATATAACATATGAGAAGTCATTCATATGTTATGCATTTTAAATAATAACTTATATCAAAAACGCAAAGAACCCCCTTGCATACGTTTTATACCCATCAGGGTATAAGTATCGTAGTTAAGAGGGTTCTTTATTTTATTCCAAGATTATTATATCTTTACAAATTGATTTTTATTATCAATCATATACTACTTAGCCTTTGGATGCTAACAATTTATCTACCGCTGCTTTCAAATCATCTAAGCCCTTCTTCGTTTCTGCCAATTCACGACGTTGTTGTTCGTTCTCAGCTTCTAACGTAGTAAGACGAGCCGCTTGATCCGCGATAACATATTTTTGTTCCGCATTTTCCTTTTTAAGGCTAGATACTTCATCTTGCATTACATACACAGAGCTAATAGGGCCTGCTTTGTAACGATCTGGAATATTTTTCTTTTCTGGGCTGTAACCAAATTTATGAGTTACACCCGCATTAACCATATTATGGTTACCACCAACGGAAACGCCTACGTTGAACATAGTGTTTTCATTTGTGTAATGCGCAAGGCCAAGGGCTGCCGCAGTTTCACCACGATAGTTGCCTACACCGGCCATGACTTGTGTTGGTTCCAATGGGTCATATTGAATAGGTTTCAATGCTGCCATTGCCGCCGCATGAGCACCAACATGTTGTACTTCACCTGCTATTTGATTGATAGCTTGGCTAGTATTTGCATTGGACGCATTTAATTGAGATACATTCACTGCATCTGTTGGATCTGTACCTGGTGCAACCCCTTTAATTTGGTTATTACCATTATTGAGGCCATCCTTCGTTAAGGATACAGGACCTGCATGTGGATTTGTAGGGTTCGCACTACCAGGCGTAATGGTAATACCATTGCCATTTGTTACCGTTGTATTGCCAGCCGCATCCTTAAATGTAGCAGACGTCATATTTGTAAGCTCAGGGTTGACTGCATAACTGATAGATTTACCTGTTTGAGTAACCATCATGTTATTGCCTGCTTTGAAAGTAACGGTTTCTTCAGCCTTAATTTTTTCAGGGCTTGTACCTACAACAGTGCTTTGACCAGATCCCTCTTTATCAACAGCAGCCTTCCAACCAGAATCAGCTACGGCCTCTTTCAATTGATCCTCTGTAGCCGCACGGCCAGAAACGATAGAACCTGGTGTCCAAGTTTTATTAGTTAAGCCTGTTACCATGCCAGTAGTACCATCTACTGTAACCGCCTTAGTTGGATCTGACCCTAATGTAATCTTATCATTCAACTTATTGTCGTAAATTGTATGACCATCGGCAGCAGTTGTCTTAGTTAATACAATATTGCCCGTCGTACTACCTGCAGTTTCACCATTATTAGCAGTCAATTCAGTAGTGGACTTAGCAGCATACTCTTTCAACTGACCAACATTAACTGCATCTGTATTCGTCACACCAGCCGCAACATTCACAATCTTATTCTTGCCATTATCGAGGCCATTGCTAGTCAAGGAAACCGTATCTTTACCAGTTTTTGTAATCGTTATGCCATCTTTAGTGAAAGTTGCATTGTTGCCAGCAGCATCTTTAACAGTTACCCCCTTAGCATCAGCCTTAGTTTCATCACCAGCTGCATTTTTCAATGTATTACTAGTTGCATTGGATACATTAGTATTACCTGCGCCATCATTAATTACATTTTTATCAGCTGTAGATGTGTTCGTCTTAGCACCATCAGTGATAGTAGTACCTGCTGCAGTTGTAGCAGTTGATTTATTACCATCTACAACAGTGTTACCCGCTGCATTAGATGTATTTGTTTTACCACCATCTGTTTGAACGATGCTATCACCTTTGATAACAGTTGTTTTACCGCCTGTTGCTTCAAAAGTTGCAGAATTCATCTTAGTAAGGTCTTTATTCAAGGAATAAGATACTGTTTTGCCATTTTGGTCGATGACAAGGTTATCTCCGGCTTGAAGTTTTACTTCTTCACCACTGGATACCTTAGTTGAAGCAGCACCATTAGATACACCGCTAGAACCAGCAACGGTACCAGTATTCACCTTCCAACCAGCGCCTACTGCATCAGATACTTGTTGCAATTGATCTTCTGTAGCAGCACGGCCAGTAGTAGCTTTTGTTACACCTGGAACCCATGTTGTATTAGTTAAACCATCCAAATGACCATTAGCGCCATCTAGTGTAACAGGAGTTGCACCATTCCCCATAGTAATCTTATTGTTCACACCATCAACAGCAATGTTTCCAATGTTGGCTTTACCAGCAGTGATCGTACTTGTATTAGTACCATCAGTAATGGTATTCGATGTTGCATTGGATGTATTTACATTACCATTACCATCATCGATAACATTACTATCTACAGTAGATTTATTGGATTTAGCACCGTCTTTAATCACTTGACCAGCTGCTGTAGTTTCTGTGGACTTAGTACCATCTGCTACAGTATTACCACCTGCCGTAGATGTATTCGTTTGAGTACCTGCAGTTTGTGTAATACTGTTACCAGTAATGACTGTTGTATTACTGCCTGTACCAAGGAATGTGGCAGAGTTCATCTTCACAAGATCTTTGTTAAGAGTGAATGTAAAGTCTCGTTCATTTTGGTTTACTGTCATGTTTTCACCAGCAATCAATTGAACTTTATCATCTTTACCTACCTTAGCATCTTTCTTAGTACCTGTTTGAGCACCAGAAGTAGTAGCATCTTTATCTGCCGTGATTTGCCATGTTTGTTCGCCTACAGCTTTTAATTGTTCTTCTGTAGCCGCACGGCCTTTTGTTGCAAAGTCTGCTGCGTTTACGGTTGTATTAGACAAACCAGTGATATCGTTTGTTGTACCACCAGTTACTGTTACTGTACCAGTCTTAATTGTGCCGGCTGCACCATCTAACTTAACAGCATTAGTGCCACCAGTTGTGAATGTATTGTTTACACCATCAACTACAGAGGCGCCAACTGTAGCCTTACCAGCTGTACCATCAAGAGTGATTTTGTTACCACCAACACCAGTTGTAATGTTGTCTTTTGTAATAACTGTACTGTTACCAGCATTATCTTTAACAGTTACAGAGCTAGATGTTGTTGCTGTAGTATTTGTACCATCTGTAATCAGTATTAGATGTAGCATTGGATGTATTTACATTGCCATTACCATCATCAATTACATTGTTATCTACAGTAGATTTATTAGACTTAGCACCATCTTTAATCACTTGACCAGCAGCTGTAGTTTCTGTGGACTTAGTACCATCAGCTACAGTGTTGCCACCTGCAGTAGATGTATTCGTTTGAGTGCCTGCAGTTTGTGTAATGGAATCACCAGTAATAACAGTTTTGTTACTACCTGTACCAAGGAATGTGGCAGAGTTCATCTTCACAAGATCTTTGTTAAGGGTGAATGTAAAGTCTCGTTCATTTTGGTTTACTGTCATGTTTTCACCAGCAATCAATTGAACTTTGTCATCTTTACCTACCTTAGCATCCTTCTTAGTACCTGTTTGAGCACCAGATGTAGTAGCATCTTTATCTGCCGTGATTTGCCATGTTTGTTCTCCTACAGCTTTTAATTGTTCTTCTGTAGCCGCACGGCCTTTTCGTTGCAAAAGTCTGCAGCAGTTACAGTTGTATTAGACAAACCAGTGATATCGTTTGTTGTACCACCAGTTACTGTTACTGTACCAGTCTTAATTGTACCAGCTGCACCATCTAACTTAACAGCATTAGCGCCACCAGTTGTGAATGTTGTTTTACCCATCCACAACGGAAGAACCAATCGTAGCCTTACCAGCTGTACCATCAAGGGTAACTTTGTTAGCACCTACACCAGTTGTAATGTTATCTTTTGTGATAACTGTGCTGTTACCAGCATTGTCTTTGACAGTTACAGAGCTAGATGTTGTTGCTGTAGTATTTGTACCATCTGTAATAGTATTAGATGTAGCATTGGATGTATTTACATTGCCATTACCATCATCAATTACATTGTTATCTACAGTAGATTTATTAGACTTAGCACCATCTTTAATCACTTGACCAGCAGCTGTAGTTTCTGTGGACTTAGTACCATCTGCAACTGTATTACCACCTGCAGTAGATGTATTCACTTTTGTGCCATCGGTTTGAACAATGCTATCGCCTTTAATAACAGTTGTTTTACCGCCTGTTGCTTCAAAGGTTGCAGAATTCATCTTCACAAGATCTTTGTTAAGAGTGAATGTAAAGTCTCGTTCATTTTGGTTTACTGTCATGTTTTCGCCAGCAATCAATTGAACTTTGTCATTTTTACCCACCTTAGCATCCTTCTTAGTACCTGTTTGAGCACCAGATGTAGTAGCATCTTTATCTGCCGTGATTTGCCATGTTTGTTCTCCTACAGCTTTTAATTGTTCTTCTGTAGCCGCACGGCCTTTCGTTGCAAAGTCTGCTGCGGTTACGGTTGTGTTAGACAAACCAGTGATATCGTTTGTTGTACCACCAGTTACTGTTACTGTACCAGTCTTAATTGTGCCGGCTGCACCATCTAACTTAACAGCATTAGCGCCACCAGTAGTGAATGTGTTATTTACACCATCAATAACAGAGGAACCAATTGTAGCTTTACCAGCAGTGATTGCTACTTGTATTTGTACCATCTGTAATTGTATTTGATGTAGCATTGGATGTATTTACATTACCATTACCATCATCAATACATTACTATCTACAGTAGCTTTATTAGACTTAGTACCATCTACAATTGTATTTTCATCAACAGTAGATGTATTTGTCTTAGTACCATCTTTAATCACTTGACCAGCAGCTGTAGTTTCTGTGGACTTAGTACCATCTGCTACAGTATTACCACCTGCTGTAGATGTATTCACTTTTAGTACCATCAGTTTGAATGATGCTATCACCTTTAATAACAGTTGTTTTACCGCCTGTTGCTTCAAAGGTTGCAGAATTCATCTTCACAAGATCTTTGTTAAGGGTGAATGTAAAGTCTCGTTCATTTTGATTTACTGTCATGTTTTCGCCAGCAATCAATTGAACTTTATCGTCTTTACCTACCTTAGCATCTTTCTTAGTACCTGTTTGAGCACCAGACGTAGTAGCATCTTTATCTGCCGTGATTTGCCATGTTTGTTCCCCTACCGCTTTTAATTGTTCTTCTGTAGCCGCACGGCCTTTTGTTGCAAAATCCGCTGCAGTTACAGTTGTATTGGACAAACCAGTGATATCGTTTGTTGTACCACCAGTTACTGTTACTGTACCAGTCTTTGATTGTGCCGGCTACACCATCTAACTTAACAGCATTAGCACCACCAGTAGTAAATGTGTTGTTTACGCCATCCACAACGGAAGAGCCAAAAGTTGCCTTGCCTGCTGTACCATCAATCGTTACCGCATTAGCACCAGAGCCCAACGTTACTTTATCGTTGAGTTTTACATCATAAATAGTATGACCATCTGCCGCTGTAGTAGATGTTAATGTTACATTACCTGTCGTTGCATTAGCTGCTTCACCGGCATTTGCAGTCACTGTAGTTGTTGCTTTTTTCACATCTGCAATGTTAGCTGCATTTGTATTATCTGTAGCATCATTATTCACATGACCACTGGCAACATTTTTAATTACATTATTGCCATTATCTAAGCCGGCATCCGTTAACGATACAGGAGTCTTACCAGTTGTATTGATACGTACACCATCTGCTGCGTAATTAGTATTTCCGTTAGCAGTAGTTACAGTTGTCCCATCAGCTGTAGTGGCTGTCGATTTAGCACCATCGACTACAGTATTACCCGCTGCAGTAGATGTATTCACTTTTGTTCCATCTGTTTGAACAATGCTATCGCCTTTGATAACAGTTGTTTTACCGCCTGTTGCTTCAAAGGTTGCAGAATTCATCTTCACAAGATCTTTATTCAAGGAGTATGTGAAGTCTCGTTCATTTTGGTTCACTGTGAGGTTTTCACCAGCGATCAATTGAACTTTATCGTCTTTACCTACCTTGGCATCTTTCTTAGTACCTGTTTGTACACCAGATGTAGTAGCATCTTTATCTGCAGTGATTTGCCATGTTTGTTCGCCTACAGCTTTTAATTGTTCTTCTGTAGCCGCACGGCCTTTCGTTGCAAAGTCTGCTGCGGTTACGGTGGTATTAGACAAACCAGTAATATCGTTTGTAGTACCACCAATTACCGTTACTGTCCCAGTCTTAACTGTGCCATCTGCACCATTAATCACAACAGCATTAGCACCACCTGTAGTAATCTTGCTTGCTACACCGTCGATACCTACTGTACCAATTTGTGCTTTACCAGCAGTAACTGTACTTGTATTTGTACCATCTGTAATTGTGTTAGATGTAGCATTGGATGTATTTACATTACCATTACCATCATCAATAACATTACTATCTACAGTGGACTTGTTAGACTTAGCACCATCTTTAATGACTTGACCATCTGCTGTAGTTTCTGTGGACTTAGTACCATCTGCAACAGTACTACCACCTGCTGTAGATGTATTCACTTTTGTGCCATCAGTTTGAACGATGCTATCGCCTTTAATAACAGTAGTTCTACCACCTGTGGCTTCAAAGGTTGCAGAGTTCATCTTCACAAGGTCTTTATTCAAGGAGTATGTGAAGTCTCGTTCGTTTTGGTTTACTGTAAGGTTTTCACCAGCAATCAATTGAACTTTATCGTCTTTACCTACTTTAGCATTTTTCTTAGTACCTGTTTGAGCACCAGATGTAGTAGCATCTTTATCTGCCGTGATTTGCCATGTTTGTTCGCCTACAGCTTTTAATTGTTCTTCTGTAGCTGCACGGCCTTTTCGTTGCAAAGTCTGCTGCGGTTACGGTTGTGTTAGACAAACCAGTGATATCGTTTGTAGTACCACCAGTAACAGTTACTGTACCAGTCTTAATTGTGCCGGCTGCACCATCTAACTTAACAGCATTAGCGCCACCAGTAGTGAATGTGTTGTTTACACCATCCACAATAGAAGAACCAATCGTAGCTTTACCTGCTGTACCATCTATTGTTACCGCATTAGCACCAGAGCCCAACGTTACTTTATCGTTGAGTTTTACATCATAAATAGTATGACCATCAGCAGCTGTAGTAGATGTTAATGTCACATTACCTGTTGTTGCATTAGCTGCTTCACCTGTATTAGCAGTGATTTCAGTTTTAGACGCTTTTTTAGCTGCATTGATAGCATCAGCTACATTTTGAGCTGTTGCTACACCATCTGTAGTTGGGCCTGTAATTGTGCCATCTGCACCAGCAGTGATAGATGCTGTATTTACATCATATTTCACAACGCCAGCATCATCGATAGATGCAGTTGTTAATGTACCATTCTTGAAAGTTCAAACCATCGGCTAATGAAACTTGTTTTGCAGTACCATCATTTGCTTTATAGGACAAGTTTGTCTTGTTAGCAATCTTAGTACCATCGATAGTTACCTTGTAATCCTTAGTGGTACCATCTGCACTCGTTGTAGGTGTTACGGTCAATGGATTATTAGCATCTGTTGTATCTGTGCTGACTGTTACAGCAGCTACGGCAGATTTTTTAACCTCTGCTTCAGAGACTGTAAGATTTACATTTTTACCGTTTACGTCAGTAGAAATATATTTATTATCACCTTTAATACCGAATGTATCATCCTTAAGGTTTACGGATCCAGTATTAGTTGCTACATCACCGGTGAACTTCAATGTCGTAGCACCAGTGGCAGCCTTTAATTGTTCTTCAGTAGCCGCACGGCCCTTCGTTGCAAAATCGGCTGCTGTTACAGTTGTGTTAGATAAACCAGTGATATCGTTTGTTGTACCACCAGTTACTGTTACTGTACCAGTCTTAATTGTGCCATCAGCACCGTTAATCACTACTGCATTGGCACCACCAGTCGTAATCTTGCTTACAATACCATCGATTCCAACGGAACCAATTTGTCCTTTACCAGCTGTGATTGCACTTGTGTTTGTACCATCTGTAATTGTATTGGATGTAGCATTAGATGTATTTACATTAGCACCATCAGTTTGAACAATGCTATCGCCTTTGATAACAGTTGTTTTACCGCCTGTTGCTTCAAAGGTTGCAGAGTTCATCTTCACAAGATCCTTATTCAAGGAGTATGTAAAGTCTCGTTCATTTTGATTTACTGTGAGATTTTCACCAGCAATCAATTGAACTTTGTCGTCTTTACCTACTTTAGCATTTTTCTTAGTACCTGTTTGGGCACCAGACGTAGCCGCATCTTTATCTGCTGTGATTTCCCAAGTTTGGCTACCCGCAGCATCTGCAACAGCTTTCAATTGGTCTTCTGTTGCAGCTCGGCCAGTAGTAGCAGTACCATTCCAAGTTGTATTAGATAAGCCGCCAATAGTATTAGCCGTACCGTTAACAGTAACACCACCGATATTGGCAGTTGTACCTGTAATTGTGCCTGTGGCACCATCTAAGGTTACGGCCTTAGCACCACCTGTAGTGAATGTGTTATTGACACCATTAATGACAGAGGACCCAATCGTAGCTTTACCAGCGGTACCATCTATTGTTACCGCATTAGCACCAGATCCCAACGTTACTTTATCGTTGAGTTTTACATCATAAATAGTATGTCCATCAGCAGCTGTAGTAGATGTTAATGTCACATTACCTGTTGTTGCATTAGCTGCTTCACCAGTGTTAGCAGTGATTTCAGTTTTAGATGCTTTTTTAGCTGCATTGATAGCATCAGCTACATTTTTAGCTGTAGCCACACCATCTGTAGTTGGGCCTGTAATTGTGCCATCTGCACCAGCAGTGATAGATGCTGTATTTACATCATATTTCACAACGCCATTATCATCGATAGAGGCAGTTGTTAACGTACCATTCTTGAAGTTCAAACCATCGGCTAATGAAACTTGTTTTGCAGTACCATCATTTGCTTTATAGGACAAGTTAGTCTTATTCGCAATCTTAGTACCATCAATAGTTACCTTGTAATCCTTAGTTGTACCATCCGCACTAGTTGTCGGTGTTACAGTCAATGGATTATTGGCATCTGTTGTATCTGTGCTTACTGTTACGGCAGCGACAGCAGATTTTTAACCTCTGCTTCAGATACTTTCACAGTCAAATTCTTGCCATTCGCATCAGTAGATACATATTTACCATCACCAACAACGCCCAATGTATCGTCTTTCAGATTAACTACACCAGGGGATGTATTTGTATCACCAGTGAATTTCAAGTTAACTGCATCAGTAGTCGTTTTAGCCGTTTCGGCTACGGCTTTCAATTGATCTTCCGTCGCAGCTCGGCCAGTTGTAGCTGTACCATTCCAAGTTGTATTGGCCAAGCCAGTTACATGATGATTATCACCATCGACAGTTACACCACCGATAACTGCATTTTTAGCAGTGATTTTACCAGTTGCGCCATCAAGTTTAATGGTTTCAGTTGTACCAGTACCGACAGATACGCTAGTCAAATTAGCAAGGTCTTTATTCAAGGAATAAGTAAACTTACGTTCATTTTGATTGATTGTAAGGTTATCCCCTGCAACCAATTCGACAGTTTCATCCTTGCCAACAGTAGCATTTTTCTTAGTACCTGTTTGATTACCAGTTGTACCTGCTTTATCTGCCGTAATATTCCAAGTTTGACTAGATGCAGCATCTGCAACAGCTTTCAATTGATCTTCTGTTGCAGCTCGGCCAGTAGTAGCTGTGCCATTCCATGTTGTATTAGATAAGCCACCAATAGTATTAGCCGTACCGTTAACAGTAACACCACCGATAGTAGCAGTCTTACCTGTAATAGCACCTGTTGTACCATCGATAGTTACAGCATTAGCGCCAGAACCAAGTGTCACCTTATCATTGAGTTTTACATCATAAACAGTATGACCATCAGCAGCTGTGATAGATGTTAATGTCACATTACCTGTTGTTGCATTAGCTGCTTCACCAGTATTAGCAGTGATTTCTGTTTTAGATGCTTTTTTAGCTGCATTAATAGCATCAGCTACATTTTTAGCTGTAGCCACACCATCTGTAGTTGGGCCTGTAATTGTACCATCTGTACCTGCAGTGATAGATGCAGTATTTACATCATATTTTACAACGCCATTATCATCGATAGATGCAGTTGTTAACGTACCATTTTTGAAGTTCAAGCCATCGGCTAAGGAAACTTGTTTTGCTGTACCACCATTTGCTTTGTAGGACAAGTTTGTCTTGTTAGCAATCTTAGTACCATCAATAGTTACTTTGTAATCCTTAGTTGTACCATCTGCACTAGTTGTAGGTGTTACAGTCAATGGATTATTAGCATCTGTTGTATCTGTGCTGACTGTTACAGCAGCTACAGCAGATTTTTTAACCTCTGCTTCAGAGACTGTAAGATTTACATTTTTACCGTTTACGTCAGTAGAAATATATTTATTATCACCTTTAATACCGAATGTATCATCTTTAAGATTTACAGATCCAGTATTAGCCGCTACATCACCTGTGAATTTCAATGTAGTAGCACCAGTTGCTGCTTTCAATTGCTCTTCTGTAGCTGCACGGCCCTTAGTTGCAAAGTCAGTTGCAGTTAAAGTCGTGTTAGACAAACCAGTAATATCGTTGGTTGTACCACCAGTTACTGTTACATTACCAGTTTTAATTGTGCCATCTACACCATTAACTACTACAGCATTTGTACCACCAGTACTAATCTTGCTTGCTACACCATCGATACCAACAGTACCAATTTGTGCCTTACCAGCAGTGATTGTACTTGTATTGGTACCATCTGTAATGGTATTGGATGTAGCATTAGATGTATTTACATTAGTACCATCAGTTTGAACGATGCTATCGCCTTTGATAACAGTTGTTTTACCACCTGTTGCTTCAAAGGTTGCAGAGTTCATCTTCACAAGATCTTTATTTAAGGAGTATGTGAAGTCTCGTTCGTTTTGGTTCACTGTGAGGTTTTCACCAGCAATCAATTGAACTTTGTCGTCTTTACCTACTTTAGCATTTTTCTTAGTACCTGTTTGGGCACCAGACGTAGCCGCATCTTTATCTGCTGTGATTTCCCAAGTTTGGCTACCCGCAGCATCTGCCACTGCTTTCAATTGGTCTTCTGTTGCAGCTCGGCCAGTAGTAGCTGTGCCATTCCAAGTTGTATTAGATAAACCGCCAATAGTATTAGCCGTGCCATTTACAGTAACGCCACCAATAGTAGCAGTTTTACCTGTAATAGCACCCGTTGTACCATCAATCGTTACCGCATTAGCGCCAGAACCAAGTGTCACCTTATCGTTGAGTTTCACGTCATAAATAGTATGACCATCAGCAGCTGTAGTAGATGTTAATGTCACATTACCTGTTGTAGCATTAGCAGCTTCACCCGTATTAGCAGTGATTTCAGTTTTAGACGCTTTTTTGGCTGCATTGATTGCATCGGCTACATTTTTAGCTGTAGCTACACCATCTGTAGTTGGACCTGTAATTGTGCCATCTGCACCAGCAGTGATAGATGCTGTATTTACATCGTATTTCACAACGCCCTTATCATCGATAGATGCAGTTGTTAATGTACCATTCTTGAAGTTTAGACCATCGGCTAATGAAACTTGTTTTGCAGTACCATCATTTGCTTTATAGGACAAGTTCGTCTTATTCGCAATCTTAGTACCATCAATAGTTACCTTGTAATCCTTAGTTGTACCATCTGCACTAGTTGATGGTGTTACAGTCAATGGATTATTAGTATCTGTTGTATCTGTGCTTACTGTTACAGCAGCTACAGCAGATTTTTTAACCTCTGCTTCAGAGACTGTAAGATTTACATTTTTGCCATTTACGTCAGTAGAGATGTATTTACCATCACCTTTAATACCGAATGTATCATCTTTAAGATTTACGGATCCAGTATTAGTTGCTACATCACCTGTGAACTTCAATGTAGTAGCACCAGTTGCTGCTTTCAATTGGTCTTCTGTTGCAGCACGTCCAGATACGGCTGTACCATTCCATGTTGTATTAGATAAGCCGCCAATAGTATTAGCTGTACCATTTACAGTAACGCCACCAATAGTAGCCGTTTTACCTGTAATAGCACCGGTTGTACCATCGATTGTTACAGCATTAGCACCAGAACCAAGTGTCACCTTATCATTGAGTTTTACGTCATAAATAGTATGACCATCAGCAGCTGTAGTAGATGTTAATGTCACATTACCTGTCGTTGCATTAGCTGCTTCACCAGTGTTAGCAGTGAATTCAGTTTTAGACGCTTTTTTAGCTGCATTGATAGCATCTGCTACGTTTTTAGCAGTTGCTACACCATCATTGGTAGGACCTGTAATTGTGCCATCTGCACCAGCCGTAATAGATGCGGAATTAACAGCAACTTTCACCCCTGCTGCCGTAGCAGATGTGCTCACAAGACTGCCATCACCGGTCACGGCAAAGGATACGTCCCCATCTTTAAGGTATTTATTACCTGTGGAACCAGTGTCAGCAGTGAGGCCAACCCCCTTAGTGGTAGCATTAACTGTGTCAGCATTCAAACCAACTGTAATCGTTTGGTTATTAACAGTCGCCGTTACGCCATTGGCACCAGCTACATTAAGTTTTTGGTTTTTAAGGTCTACAGTGCCGTCATGTGTGCCATCAGTAATATTGAGGTTTTGAGACAAGTTAGCCACTGCATTTTGAACATCGCCAATATTCGCAGCATTCGTCGCAGTTGTACCACCGCTAGCCACATTGCTAATGACCTTATTACCAACATTGATGCCAGCCGTTTTATCAATAGAAATACCACCAACAGTCACATTATCTGTTGTTACACCAGTGCCTGTAATAGCCGTTGTACCATTCGTTAAACCATTTGTATTGATAACCGTATTGCCTGCCGTGAAGGATGTACCTGTAAATGATGTACCTGTGAAAGCTTTACCCGTTACAGAGCCATCAGTACCATCCAAGGTAATTGTATTCGCACCAGAACCAACAGTAACTTTGTTATTAGCTGTTACAGAATCAACGGTAATATCTTTCTTAGTAGCAACAGTAATTTTCTTTTTGTCTGTACCATCTTGTGTAATTTCGATATTATCGCCATTAACAAGATCTACTGTATCGCCGCCTTTGACAGCCGTTTTATCGGTTGTGCTGGAATTCGTTGTAATATTCCAAGCCGCACCTGCTTTTGCTGCATCAGCTGCTTTATTGATAGCATCCACTACATTTTGAGCCGTTGCTAACCCATCATTACCAGTTACAGATGCTTCGCCTGTCGTAGCATTGTTGTTAATCGTAGCACGAGTAGTGGAAATCTCTACAGTATTACCATTCATATTGGTAGATACAAAGTCACCTGTAGTTCCTTTCACATTAAATGCCACATCAGCAGTGCTCAAGGATTGGCTAGAAGCCGTGCCAGTATCTGCACCAAGGGAGATTTTTCTAGCTAACGCAGTGGTATTGGCTGCGATATTAGTTGTATTAGTCGCAATTTTACCTTTATTAGTAGCAATATCTGTGGTATTCGTATTGATTTGATTCTTAGTAGCTGTATTAAGATCAAAGGATACTTTGCCATCGTCATCAACAGTAGCAACTGTGGAACCACCATCTACGAAATTAAGGCCTTTAGATAAAGAAACCTTCTTCGCATTAGCATCAGTAGCACTATTAGCACGGTATGTTAAATCCGTTTTAGCCGCAAGTTTTGTTGTATCGATACCAATTGCATAATCCTTAGAGTTAGTACCCGCTGTTGGGGTTACCGTAATCGGATTATCTGCTTGCGTATCCTTACTTACTGTTACAGCATCTACGGCTAAATCTTTCACCTTAGCCGCATCAACGGCAACTTTCACACCCGCTGTTGTAGCAGAGGTGCTCACAAGATTGCCATCACCAGTGACAGCAAAGGATACATCGCCATCTTTGAGATATTTATTACCTGTGGAACCTGTATCTCCAGTTAGGCCAATCCCCTTCGTTGTAGCGTTGACAGTGTTAGCATCTAAACCAACCGTAATCGTTTGGTTATTAACATTCGCTGTTACGCCATTTGCACCCGCCACATTAAGTTTTTGGTTTTTAAGGTTCACAGTGCCATTGTTTGTGCCGTCAGTAATATTGAGATTATGAGACAAGTTAGCTACAGCTTGTTTCACATCGCCAATGTTAGCTGCATTGGAATCATCAGTAACATTGTTGTTTACAGTACCGCTAGCTACATTAGAAATAACTTGGTTGCCTGCACTGATGCCATTCGTACCAAAGGAAACCGCACTAGCACCTGTACCACTTGTTAGACCCGTCGTATTAATAACTGTATTGCCTGCAGTTAAGGAATCGACGGTCATATTCTTAGCAGTTTTGATGGTGAAAGTCTTACCTGCTTGGCTGATTTCGATGTTATCACCATTGTTAAAGGTAATAGTGTCGCCACCTTTTACTTCTTCTTCAGCATGAGCATTCGCTTTTACCTTGAAGGAAGAAGCAGACTTAGCAGCATCCTTAATCGCTTGTTCATTAACCGTTAATGTTACATCATTACCAGATGCAGCGGTAGAAATAAATGTGCCATCACCTTTGATGTTGAAAGATACATTGCCATCCTTTAAGGACTTAGCAGTCGTAGATGTCCCCGCATCATCGGCTAAAGCAATTGTATGAGCGATGTTGGCTGTGTTAGTAGCAATATTAGCAGTATTTGTCGCAATTTTACCTTTATTGGCAGCAATATCGGTAGTATTAGTATTGATTTGATTCTTAGTAGCTGTATTGAGATCAAAGGATACTTTGCCATCGTTATCAACAGTAGCTACCGTGGATGTACCATTTACAAAGTCTAAACCTTTAGATAATTTAACAGATTTAGCATCTGTATCAGCCGCTGTATTTGCACGATATGTTAAGGATTGACCGCCAATTGTATCTTTCAATTGCTTAACATTAACCGCATCAGTATCAGCTGTACCTTCAGCAACCTCTTGAATTTTATTACCACCAGCAGTGATTTCATCAACAGTAAATTGAACCTGTTTACCGGCTGCATTCTGGGAAACTCATACCTTTTGCACTGCCTTCTGCATTATTGCCATCTTCATCACTGAACATGAGGTATTTAGATGTAAGAGCACTGCTATTAGGCCCTGATTGAATGGCTACTGTATCTAAAGCAATAGTGGTTGTAGCCTCGTTAGCACCAGTTGCACCATTCGTAAACTTTAACTGATCACTAGTAATAGTAGAACCAGCACCAACATTATCTAGAAATTCAGCTTTCCGAGCTTTAATACTACCATCTCTACCATTAATCTTAATTGTTTCATTGCCAAGAGTACCAAGTGAAACAGAATCTAAACCTGTAAGGTCTTTGTTTAGCTTAATTGAAATATCTTTATTATTACGGTCAACTGTAATATTAGTATCGCCAGTGAAGTCTACGGTATCACCTTTGCCTACAGTTGCAGTAGTGGCTTCGCCATTAGCAGATAATTTCCATTCATAAGCACTCTTTGTAACAGCATTATTAATAGCATCTGCCACATTTTTAGTAGTAGCTAAACCATCATCACCTGTTACAGAGGCTACACCACTATTAGCATCACTATTAATTGTAGAGCGTTTAGTAGATACTTCTACAGTATTGCCATTCATCTTAGTAGAAATGTAATCACCAGTAGCCCCCTTCACATTGAATGCTACATCTCCGGTAGATAGAGATTGGCTAGATTTTGCCCCAGAATCGGCACCAAGGGAAATACTCCTAGCAAGTGCTGTTGTATTTGCTGCAATATTAGTTGTATTAGTTGCAATTTTACTCTTATTGGCAGCAATATCTGTGGTATTTGTAGCAATTTTATTTTTATTAGTAGCTATATCTGCAGCATTTGTAGCAATATTAGTTTTATTAGTAGCAACGCCAGTAGTATTAGTATTGATTTGAGTCTTAGTCGCTGCATTTAGGTCAAAGGATACTTTACCATCGTCATTTACAATTGCAATAGTGTTGCTACCATTAACAAAATTTAACCCTTTAGACAAAGCTACGTTCTTAGCTGTAGATGCCCCATTAGCTGTATATGCCAAATTGGTATTAGCTGCTAATTTATCTGTATCAACCGCAATAGTTACACCAGAATTAGATGCAGTTGTCTTTACTACAGATCCATCACCTTTGATATCAAAAGTAGCATTTCCATCCTTTAGCTGTTTTATACCAGTATTACCAACATTACCTAATAATCCAATACCATTTGAAATAGCATTTTGAGCATCTGTTGTTAAACCAATATTAACAGTTTGTCCGCTTACAGTAGCATTGATTCCCGTACCACTTGACACCTTGAGTGATTGATCACCAAGCTGAACAGAGCCTTTATGATTAGCTCCATCTGTCAGGTTAAGCGTTGCACCTGATACATAACGTTTAACGTCTCCAATATTAGCCGCATTACTATCTGTATTACCACCAGTACCCACTTTCGAAATAACTTGATCCCCTGCACTAATTCCATTTGTTCCAAACGAAACTGTACGTGAACCAGCACTACTTGTTAAACCGGTAGTATTAATTGTCGTATTGCCTGCTGTGAAAGTTTGACCTGTCACAGCACCGGTTTTACCATTAATAAAAACCGCATTAGTACCACTGCCGAATGATGCCTGTGCGTTAGTACCATTTAAGCTAATCGCATTATTACCGGAACCGGCTGTAATAGTTGCAGAAGTTCCATCTAACTTGATGGTATTAGTACCTGTACCAGCCGTAATTGCACCTGTTGTACCATCTAATACAAGCTGTTTAGTTGTGGCACCTACAGATACCTTATTATTAGCTTTCACAGAATCTACGGTAATATCTTTATTTAATTTGGTAGTAATCTTTTTTCCTGTACGATCAACGGTAATATTAGAATCACCAGTAAAATCTACCGTATTTCCTTTTGTTACACTTTCACCAGCATCACCATTAGCAGATACCGTCCATGTATATGCATTTTTAGAAATGGCATCATTAATAGACTGCGCTACATTTTGAGCATCAGCCATACCTTTACTTGCTGAAGCCACACCATTAGTATTAACACTAATATCCTGCTTTTTACCAGCAATGGTAATACCATTTGTATTTGCTGTCGTTGTAATGTAGGTAGTATCCCCTTTAATAGCCAATGTACCATTAGCAAGGTTCACATCATTATTGCCACTATTACCACTGAAAGCAAGGTTTACGCTCTTTAATTGAGCCACATTGACCGCATCTGTATTGCTTGTACCTGCTGCTACACCAGTAATTTGACGAGTTACACTAGCACCTTCACCAACGGATACCGCTGCATTTGTGCTGGTAAGTATATTATTAGTTAATCCACCATACTTATTAGTACGACCATCATTCGGATCGTATCCCTTAACACCTTTATCAACAGTGGCCTTAGAGCCGGAACCTATTGCAACGCCGCCTGAAACACTTGCACTAGCCTCGTTACCGATAACGACTACCGCATCAATTTTCTTTGTAGCATTGCTATCACTTACTTGAGCTTTCGGCCCTAACATAACAGAATTACTAGTAAAGATGTTGTTATTACCAGCACTATTCCCGATACTAATGTTATTATTTCCAGTTAAAACACGCCCTGCATCTCTACCAATAGCAACATTAGTATTACCAACAGATTGCATGCCAGCACCAAAACCAATCCCAATACTATATCCAGCATTTTTTGCCTGAGCATTAGCTGAGTTACCTATTGACACAACATTCTCAAAAAGTGCTTGTGACCCATTACCAATTGCTACAGCTGATGTCCCAGATGATTGTACGGACGAACCAAGTGCAAGTGCCGATGAGCCTGACGCCAGTGAATTTTTCCCTACAGCAATGGCTTGAGCAGCTGAGGCATTTGCACCATCACCTATAGCTGTAGCACTTTCAGCACCAGTTTTAGCTCTATACCCCAAAGCGGTTTGATACATATTTGTAGATGTTGTAGCACCACCACCTATTGCGGTACTTCCCATGCCCCCAGCCACTGTTTTTGGTGTAGTATTATTATCGCCACTACCAATAGCAACAGTTGCAAAACCATTTGCTTCTGCACTATACCCTATAGCAATAGCAGAATTTTGATTCTTTGCTGTTTTACTACCATTACCTAATGAAATAGAATTAGCACCTTCCGATACAGCATTAGGTCCAATAGCAATTGAACCACCCGCTTTTGCACCAGAATTGTCCTTATTTCCTGCATCACTTGAATTTACAGAGAAATACTGTATTGGTTTGATTTGGCTAGCCACTGCAAATAGTTGAGATCCATTAATTGCATCTGTACTGTTAGCAGATACTTCCCCTGCCGCTACATTCTTAATTTGACGCTCTTTACCTGCTGCACCAACAGAAACCTGCATGCCTTTATCAGAAGTTGCACCAGCAAAATTGTAGGTAATGCTATTAATAGTAGCACTCTTTTGTTCAGTGGCATCTTTATCAGTAGTAGAATTACTGCCAAGAGCCACAGAGTTAGTTTTTGATGCTTCAGCACTAGCACCAATAGCAACAGAATTTTCACCACTTGCAGTTGTTGCGGTATCCATTCCTTTTGTATCATTACTGCCTGCACCAATCGCTAATGCACCAGATGCTGTCGATTTTGCTTGATAACCTAAAGCAACACCATAATTACCAGCCTCAACCCGAGCCCCTACTGCAACACCATAATTATTGCTTACATTGGCACTACGCCCCATAGCTACCGCTGTCGAACCCGTTGCAGAAACATCAGAACCTATAGCAACAGTTCTAAAACTATTTGCTTTGGCATTACGGCCAACAGCAACAGCCTCGCCATCAGCCTTTCCATTAGTGTTTGCACCGGCAGTAACATCAATACCAACAGCTACATTATTTATAGCCGTGTTTTCGGCCTTTGCATTACGCCCTAAAGCTACACCACCGTGATAAGCTGTTGTATTACTAGATCCAATTGCAACTGAATTGTCATCAGTAGACGAAGCATTTGCCCCAATTGCTATGGAGCCCGACCCATTTGATTTAGTTGTATGACCGATAGCAATTGATTTATCACTCGTTGTTGAACTGTTATAGCCTAAACCCACAGATCCACCACCTGCAACAGATAAGCCAGAGCCCCCACCGAAAGCCTGATTACCAGTAACAGTAGAGTTATACCCTATCATGGTGGATGCACCACCGTTTGCAGTTACACCTGCACCTATAGCTGTGTCATTACCGTTTACAGCTTTGGCATTATACCCAATTGCAGTTGATTTCTCACCTGTAGCCTCTGTTTTCTCAGTATTATTATTAGCATCGCTACCATTGCCACCACCGATTGCAATTGCGTTAGCTGCAGCGGCTCTCGCACTACGACCAAGTGCAGTGGCATTACCACCAGTGGCAACGGCACGTAAACCAATAGCAGCATCCCCCCATTGGGCATAATTATTAATTGTTGCTGGAGTATCATTATATGGAGAAGGATCATTAGCTGCCCCTGTATAAACATTAGCCCCAGCCAAAGCCTGGTAACCAATAGATAAAGAACCATTACCATAGCCACGAGCTGCGGGTCCCATTACAGTGGATCCTTCTTTCACAGCTTTAGATTGTTCACCCACGGCAATGGAATTATCTGCAGATACATTAGCCTTCCAACCAAGGCCTACACCATATTGCCCTGTAACCGAAGAATCTGAGCCAATTGCAGTCGCATAAACTGTATCTCCATGTGTTCGATATCCTAAAGCAACCGCACCGGTCCCTATTGCACTAGCATGTCCACCAACAGCAGTAGCACCAGTAACATTATTCCCTAATGCATAACCTTGTGCAAACTATCAGAACCTATAGCAACGGATTTAGCACTAGAAGCATTTGCAGCCACACCTATAGCTTGAGCATTTTGTCCTGTTGCACTGGATGAACGCCCCATCCAAAATGCACTTTGAGCTCCTTCTCCACCTGCTGGCCACGCTGCAAATGTTGCTTGTCCTCCATTAACCATCGCCAACGCCGCAAATATCCCGGCCACTACTATTTTCTTTTTACCTGTTTTGTTCTTTGCAATTTCAGACACTACAATATAGCACTGTTTTTGACTTAGACCAAATTACTTTAAAAAATCTTGTTCATTCGTTTTTCCTTTTTACTAACTATCTCTCAAAAACCATATCTTATATAAATTATTTTCTAGTGTTTGTATTTCGTTATTCCTCAAAAATATACCCATTATATTTTTAAAGCTCATTTCATAATTTTATCATATTTTTATCTATATCAAACAATGAAATTTGATGCATTATACGAATATTTAATTGCAAATCAAATATTTTCGAAAAGCCAAAATAATATAGATTTAATCTATTTCTTTTATTTTTTTATCTATGTATATTTTTTTATCTTTTTGGATAAATATTTATGAATGATTATGCAACCTAATTGTTAACCAACTTTCCATAAAATATTTTTTTATTTATTTTCAATATGCGTATTTTTTTCATCTCGTATTTATCAATCGATGTAATATTTTTATTTTTAAAGTGTATTTTCTAATTCATTTTTATATTTAAGATATTTTTTTAATGAGATAGATAAATTTGAACATAAAAAAAGCCACCACTCATAAGGAGTGGCGGCTTTCACCATATCATATTCATACATGAAGATATACAAATATATAAATTGTGTATGCACCTAAAATTATGCTTTAGAAGCAAGCAATTGATCAACAGCTGCTTTCAATGCATCGATTTCAGATTGTTGTTTATCAAGCTTAGCCTTGTACGCTTCATTTTCAGAACGCAATTGAGTCATTTCATCTTGCATTACATAAATGGAGCTAATAGGGCCCGCTTTATAACGATCAGGAATATTTTTCTTTTCAGCACTTATGCCAAATTTGTGAGTTACGCCCGCATTAATCATATTATGGTTACCACCAACAGACACGCCTACGTTAAACATAGTATTGTCATTTGTATAGTGTGCAATACCTAAAGCTGCTGCGCTTTCACCACGATAGTTACCTACGCCAGCCATGATTTGTGTTGGAGCCAATGGATCGTATTGAATTGGTTTCAACGCCGCCATCGCAGCCGCATGAGCACCTACACGTTGCGTTTCGGTAGCAACCTTGCTAATTTCTTGACGAAGTTGCGTTGTATTACCCGAGTTATTTTGGGTCATTTGATTAATCGCATCAGCCACATTATCTGCAGTTGCGAGATCATTGCCACTAGCCGCAGCATGACCATTTGCAACGGAAATAGTCGATGTTTTAGCATTGTATTTCACTACGCCATTCGAATCTACAGTTGCTTTTGTATGATCACCATCAGTGAAATTAAATCCACTTGCAATGCTCGTTGTTTGACCATTCAAACCATTCGCAGCATAGGCAATATTAACTTTTGATGTATCAAGAGATAAACCAATACCATTAGTATTTGTTGTAGTCTTAATCATCGTATCACCAGTGATAGCAAATGTATTACCTTGCAATGTCATAGATTGTGCAGGATTCGTATCCCCTTTGAAAGTTAATGCTGTACTACCAACCGTAGCATTTACTTGATTAATTGCTTGTTGCAATTGACCTTCAGTAGCTGCACGATCAGCTTGAATACCACCTGCTGGAGTCCATGTTGTATTGGATAGACCTGTAATGGTATTTGTTGTACCACCTGTAATTGTTACATTACCAGCTTTCACAGTATTACCTTGAACAGTGTCACCTTTCACAGTACCTGCGGCAGTCACATTACCAGATGTAGTTACATTTTTAGCAGTTACATCGCCCGTAGCAGTGATATCCTTAGCAGTTACCGTGCCAGTATTGCCGTCTAATTTAACCTCATTAGCGCCTGTACCAGCTGTTACCGTTGTGAAAGCAACATTGTCTTTTGTCTTATAGGTAATATCCTTGCCAGTACGAGATACTTCCATATTGGATCCAGCTTTGAAGTTAACAGTGTCACCACCGGAAATCGTTTCTGTACCGGTCGTACCATCTGCAGCAAGTTTCCATGCAGATTGAGATACTGCTTTTGCAGTCGCCGCATTAATAGCGTCAGCTACATTTTTTGCAGTTACAAGGCCATCATTTCCAGTTACGGAAGCTTCACCTGTAGCGGCATTACTATTGATGGTTGCACGTTTTGTAGAAATCTCCACAGTACTACCATTCATGTTGGTAGAGATGTAATCCCCAGTAGCACCTTTCACTGCAAAGGATACATCACCATCTTTTAAGGATTGGCTAGATACAGTGCCTGTATCTGCAGCAAGAGAAATATTTTTATTCGTTGCAGCGCTAGCATTGTTAATCTTATCCTTAGTAGCCGTATCTAAACCTACAGTAATAGTTTTACCACTCACTGCAGTAGTAACACCATCTGTACCTACAACCTTCAATGTGTCATTCTTCAGATTGATAGAGTCATTATTAGTGCCATCTGTAATATTGAGTACTTGAGAACCTGTCGCTTTAGTAACAGCATTAGTAACGGTTGTATTAACGATGTTGGCTACATCATTTGTTGTCGCTACACCATTAGTAGTGGATTTAGCTGTACCATCTGTATTACTACCAAAATGTACCTTGTTTGATAGACACAGTTACCGTATCAGTAGCAGCAGACGTAGTAATAAAGGTGCCATCACCTGCTACTTTAAAGGATAAACCACCATTTTTATTGAGTGCTTGTCCTGTTGTAGACGTACTATTATCACCTGTTAATGTGAAAGTATTCGTACCTAGTGTATTGACCGCTGCACTTGAATTAGTAACTGCTTTATTAATTGCGGTATTAACAGCATTTTTTACATCATCTGTTGTAGCTACACCTGCGGTATTTGTGATATTACCATTGCTATCAGTAGACAAAGAACCTTGCGTTACATTAAACTTCACAACACCATTAGCTGCTACTTCTGCAGTTGTTAATGTGCCATTAGTGAATTTGAAACCGTCTTTTAAGGATACAGTTTGACCAGGAGTAGCTGTGTTTGCTGTGTAAGCAATAGTTGTATTTTTAGTCAAGTTAGTGGTCAAATCATTAATGGCAGTTGTAACCTTAGTATCCACATCTCCAATATTCGCAGCATTTGTAACTGTAGTACCACCGCTTGCGACGTTAGTAATTTGCTTACTACCTGCATTGATACCATTAGTACCATCAATAGAGATACCACCTACTGTCACTTTATTAGTTGTAATACCAGTAGATCCGATAGTTGTATTACCACCGATAGTTGCAACATCAAATGTTACATTTTTAGCCGTAGCAATTTTAAATGTCTTACCAGTTTGGGTAATCGCAATATTATCACCATCGTTGAAAGCAACTATATCGCCACCTTTAACATCTTCTGCAGCAGTAGAATTAGCTTTTACCTTGAAAGATGATGCATCTTTAGCTGCATCCTTGATGGCTTGTTCATTAACCGTTAAGGTAATGTCATTGCCAGATGCTGCTGTTGAAATAAATTTATTATCACCTTTTACAGATAATGTATCATTTTTAAGGTTTACTGCTGAGTTAGCTACAGTAGTGTCACCACCAATTTTAAGGTTTTGGTTACTTGTAACATTGTTTACAGCATTTGAAACAGTTGTATTAACAATATCGGCTACCTTGTCAGTTGTTGCCACACCATTAGTAGTAGATTTGGCTGTACCATCTGCATTACTACCAAATGTACCTTGTTTGATAGACACAGTTACCGTATCAGTAGCAGCAGACGTAGTAATAAAGTTGCCATCACCTGCTACTTTAAAGGATAAACCACCATTTTTATTGAGTGCTTGTCCTGTTGTAGACGTACTATTATCACCTGTTAATGTGAAAGTATTCGCCCCTAGAGTATTAACCGCTGTAGAAGAGTTAGTAACTGCTTTGTTAATTGCGGTATTAACAGCATTTTTTACATCATCTGTTGTAGCTACACCTGCTGTATTTGTGATATTACCATTGCCATCAGTAGACAAAGAACCTTGCGTTACATTAAACTTCACAACACCATTAGCTGCTACTTCTGCAGTTGTTAATGTACCATCAGTGAATTTGAACCCATCTTTCAAGGATACAGTTTTAACTGGAGTATCGTTGTTTGCTGTGTAACTAATACTTGTGTTCTTAGTCAAGTTAGTAGTCAAATCATTAATGGCAGTTGTAACCTTAGTATCCACATCTCCAATATTCGCAGCATTTGTAACTGTAGTACCACCGCTTGCGACGTTAGTAATTTGCTTACTACCTGCATTGATACCATTAGTACCATCAATAGAGATACCACCTACTGTCACTTTATTAGTTGTAATACCAGTAGATCCGATAGTTGTATTACCACCAATAGTTGCAGCATCAAATGTTACATTTTTAGCCGTAGCAATTTTAAATGTCTTACCAGTTTGGGTAATCGCAATATTATCACCATCGTTGAAAGCAACTGTATCGCCACCTTTAACATCTTCTGCAGCAGTAGAATTAGCTTTTACCTTGAAAGATGATGCATCTTTAGCTGCATCCTTGATGGCTTGTTCATTAACCGTTAAGGTAATGTCATTGCCAGATGCTGCTGTTGAAATATATTTATTATCACCTTTTACAGATAATGTATCATTTTTTTAAGGTTTACTGCTGAGTTAGCTGCAGTAGTGTCACCACCAATTTTAAGGTTTTGGTTACTTGTAACATTGTTTACAGCATTTGAAACAGTTGTATTAACGATATCGGCCACCTTGTCAGTTGTTGCCACACCATTAGTAGTAGATTTGGCTGTACCATCTGCATTACTACCAAAGACACCTTGTTTAACAGAAACAGTTACTGTATCACCAAAGAGCAGACGTAGAAGTAAAGTTACCATCACCTGCTACTTTAAATGCTAAACCACCAGACTTATTAAGGTCTTGAGCTGTTGTATCTGTAGAATCCGCTTTTAATGTGAATGTATTTTTACCTAAGTTATCTACTGCTGTAGAGGAGTTAGATATAAGATTTTTAGTAGCTGTATCTAAGCCAATGGTAATACCTTGACCACCTACAGTAGCTTGAACACCATTAGTACCACTTACACTTAATGTTTGGGTGCTAAGTTTTACGGTTCCCGTATGAGTGCCGTCTGTCAAATTCAATGCTTGCGTACCAGTAGCATTATCTACCGCTTTAGTAATCGCTGTATTAACAGCCGAAGCCATATCGTTAGCATCAACCACACCAGCAGTACCTGTTAAGGCCCCAGTTGCCGAGTTAGCTGTTAACGTACCTTTTGCTACATCAACCGTAATTGTTTGACCGCTAACAGTTGCTTTGGCAGCACCTGTGCCAACAACTTTTAATTTTTCAGTCTTTAAGTTAACAGTACCATTATTCGTGCCATCTGTAACACCAAGATTGGTAGACAAATTAGCTACAGCATCAGTAGCGATAGTCTTAACATCACCAATGTTAGCAACATTGCTATTATCTGCATTGCTATTAGCCACAATACCTGTGCCTACATTAGTAATGGCCTTATTACCTGCGTTAATGCCGTTAGTTCCATCTATAGAAACAGTGCCTACAGTCACCTTATTAGTTGTAATCCCTGTAGATCCGATAGTTGTATTACCACCAATAGTTGCAGCATCAAATGTTACATTTTTAGCCGTAGCAATTTTAAATGTCTTACCAGTTTGGGTAATCGCAATATTATCACCATCGTTGAAAGCAACTGTATCGCCACCTTTAACATCTTCTGCAGCAGTAGAATTAGCTTTTACCTTGAAAGATGATGCATCTTTAGCTGCATCCTTGATGGCTTGTTCATTAACCGTTAAGGTAATGTCATTGCCAGATGCTGCTGTTGAAATATATTTATTATCACCTTTTACAGATAATGTATCATTTTTAAGGTTTACTGCTGAGTTAGCTGCAGTAGTGTCACCACCAATTTAAGGTTTTGGTTACTTGTAACATTGTTTACAGCATTTGAAACAGTTGTATTAACAATATCGGCTACCTTATCAGTTGTTGCCACACCATTAGTAGTAGATTTGGCTGTACCATCTGCATTACTACCAAATGCACCTTGTTTGATAGACACAGTTACCGTATCAGTAGCAGCAGACGTAGTAATAAAGTTGCCATCACCTGCTACTTTAAATGCTAGACCACCAGACTTATTAAGATTTTGAGCCGTTGTATCTGTAGAATCTGCTTTTAATGTGAAAGTATTCGCCCCTAGAGTATTAACCGCTGTAGAAGAGTTAGTAACTGCTTTGTTAATTGCGGTATTAACAGCATTTTTTACATCATCTGTTGTAGCTACACCTGCTGTGTTTGTGATATTACCATTACCATCAGTAGACAAAGAACCTTGCGTTACATTAAACTTCACAACACCATTAGCTGCTACTTCTGCAGTTGTTAATGTACCATTAGAGAAGTTAAAGCCATCTTTTAATGATACAGTTTGACCTGGAGTAGCTGTGTTTGCTGTGTAAGCAATAGTTGTATTTTTAGTCAAGTTAGTGGTCAAATCATTAATGGCAGTTGTAACCTTAGTATCCACATCTCCAATATTCGCAGCATTTGTAGCTGTAGTACCACCGCTTGCGACATTAGTAATTTGCTTACTACCTGCATTGATACCATTAGTACCATCAATAGAGATACCACCTACTGTTACTTTATTAGTTGTAACACCTGTAGATCCGATAGTTGTATTACCACCAATAGTTGCAGCATCAAATGTTACATTTTTAGCCGTAGCAATTTTAAATGTCTTACCAGTTTGGGTAATCGCAATATTATCACCATCGTTGAAAGCAACTGTATCGCCACCTTTAACATCTTCTGCAGCAGTAGAATTAGCTTTTACCTTGAAAGATGATGCATCTTTAGCTGCATCCTTGATGGCTTGTTCATTAACCGTTAAGGTAATGTCATTGCCAGATGCTGCTGTTGAAATATATTTATTATCACCTTTTACAGATAATGTATCATTTTTAAGGTTTACTGCTGAGTTAGCTGCAGTAGTGTCACCACCAATTTTAAGGTTTTGGTTACTTGTAACATTGTTTACAGCATTTGAAACAGTTGTATTAACAATATCGGCTACCTTATCAGTTGTTGCCACACCATTAGTAGTAGATTTGGCTGTACCATCTGCATTACTACCAAAGACACCTTGTTTAACAGAAACAGTTACTGTATCACCAGCAGCAGACGTAGAAGTAAAGTTACCATCACCTGCTACTTTAAATGCTAAACCACCAGATTTATTAAGGTCTTGAGCTGTTGTATCTGTAGAATCCGCTTTTAATGTGAATGTATTTTTACCTAAGTTATCTACTGCTGTAGAGGAATTAGTAATAAGATTTTTAGTAGCTGTATCCAAGCCAATGGTAATACCTTGACCACCTACAGTAGCTTGAACACCATTAGTACCACTTACACTTAATGTTTGGGTGCTAAGTTTTACGGTTCCCGTATGAGTGCCGTCTGTCAAATTCAATGCTTGCGTACCAGTAGCATTATCTACCGCTTTAGTAATCGCTGTATTAACAGCCGAAGCCATATCGTTAGCATCAACCACACCAGTAGTACCTGTTAAGGCCCCAGTTGTCGAGTTAGCTGTTAACGTACCTTTTGCTACATCAACCGTAATTGTTTGACCGCTGACAGTTGCTTTGGCAGCACCTGTGCCAACAACTTTTAAACTTTGGTTCTTTAAGTTAACAGTACCACTAGTCGTACCATCTGTAATACTAAGATTTGTGGACAAATTAGCTACAGCATCAGTAGCGATTGCCTTAACATCACCAATGTTCGCAACATTGGTATCGTCAGCATTGCTATTAGCCACGCGACCAGTGCCTACATTAGTAATCGCTTTATTACCTGCATTAATACCATTAGTTCCATCGATAGAAATAGTGCCCACAGTCACCTTATTAGTTGTAATCCCTGTAGATCCGATAGTTGTATTACCACCAATAGTTGCCGCATCAAATGTTACATTTTTAGCCGTAGCAATTTTAAAGGTCTTACCAGTTTGGGTAATAGCAATATTATCACCATCGTTGAAAGCAACTGTATCGCCACCTTTAACATCTTCTGCGGTATTAGTATTAGCTTTCACCTTGAAAGATGATGCATCCTTAGCAGCATCCTTAATAGCCTGCTCATTGACAGTCAAGGTCACATCATTACCATTTGCAGTCGTTGTAAGATATGTAGAGCTACCACTTTAATACCAAAATTAACATTACCAGACGTTAATGATTTAGCTGTTGTAGTACCAGTATCACCGCCTAGAGAAATCGTACGGGCTACAGCAGTAGCAGAATCAGTAATCGATTTCTGTGTTGTCGTATTAAGATCAAAGGATACTTGACCATTTGTACCTACTGTTGCCGTAGTAGTAGTACCATTTGTAAAGTTTAAACCATCAGAAAGTTTAACAGAATTACTTCCTGTACCATTAGCTTTATATGTAATAGTTCGATCTGCATTGGCTTGATTAATAACATCTGCTACATTCTGAGCAACTGCTAAACCATTATTACCATCAACAGATACCGTACCAGACGTAGTTTTCAACTTACCTTGTGTTGTATTAATCTCTAATTTCTTATTAGCCGCCGTAGTAGTAACAAAGGAATCAGTACCACCTTCAACAGCTAATTTACTCTTAGATAAATTAACGTCTCCACTACCAGAGTTACCTGTGAAAGCTAAATTAACACTCTTCAATTGTGCTACGTTAACGGCATCAGTATCGGCCTTACCAGCTGCAACACCAGTAATTTGACGGGTATTAGTAGAGTTGCCTACAGAAACTGCCCCTAAAGTACTTGTTAATACGTTTCCACTTAAGGCAGTATATGTATCACTGCGTCCTGTATTAGCATTATATCCAGCAACACCCGCAGCTGTATCTGCTGTAGAAGCATAACCAAGTGCAACGCCAGATGCTTGGGATGCGTTAGCTTCTGCACCTAGTGCTAACGCGTAATTTGCTGTAGCTTGAGAGTTACGCCCCATTGCAATCGCATCTTCTGCACTAGAAGTGACATCACGACCAATAGCAATACTATATTTACCACTTGCTGTCGAATTATTATAACCATATGTACCAATAGCCAAAGATGCCATGCCTGTAGAGGATGCCATTCGGCCCATAGCCACACTATTATTTCCATCCGCAGTTACTTCACTACCCATAGCTACATTATAGTCTTGTTTAGCTAAAGCAGTATTACCAATAGCTACACTGTTAGAGCCAGTTACTTGTGCGTTAATGCCCACGGCAACGGAATCAGCTTTTGTTGCAGACGCATTAGGACCAATCGCCATGGAATTACTACCAGTTGCCCCATCATTATTTTGGTTATTAGCTACGGTAGAATTAATAGATACATATTTTGTACGAAGGCCTTCAGCAACTGCATATAGTTGAGACCCATTAATTGCATCAGTACTATTGGCAGATACCTCACCTGCTGCTACGTTCTTAATTTGACGTTCAGCACCAGCAGAGCCAACGGAAACTTGCATGCCTGTACCTGTCACTGTTGGTGCACCATTCCAACTTATTGTTTTACCACCAATAATAACAGAACCCTGGCTTGTTGCATTTGTAGCAGTTGTAGAATTACTACCAAGTGCTACAGACTTATCTAAAGATGCATAAGCACTCGTACCTAACGCTAACGACTCTGCTTTAGACGCAGTAGCACTCATACCAAAAGCAGATGCAGAATTTCCGGAAGCATTGGCTAATGGACCAACTGCAGTTGCATTTAAATCACTAGCCGTTGTCTTACGACCGAGAGCAATCGCACTTTCAGCTGTAGCAGATACATCCGTACCAATAGCAACAGAATTTGTACTTGTTGCTTTTGTATTATAACCAAAACTTATTGATGTACCACCAGAAGCATTAGATTTTCTACCTACCGCAATGGCATCAGAAGTAGATGCAGTTGCTTCAGTACCAATTGCTGTTGCACTTTCACCGGTAGCACTCGTTGCACGACCAATCGCAATAGCATTCTTCATAGTTGCTTCTACTTGCTTAGCTGGGATAGCACCCAACGTATCAGTTCCTGCACCAATAGCAATAGCACCCTCACCGTTAGAGTTTACGCTATAACCAATACCTGTAGCATAATCACCATTTGAAGTAATTGATGCACCTAATGCTACGGACCGATTACCAGAAGATGTCACAGTATAACCAATCCCCGTAGCAGCAATACCAGTTGTATTGACTTGAGAACCTAATGCAACAGAATTATTGCCAGAAGATGTTGCATAATAACCTAATGCAGTAGAAGCACCACCCTTAGCAGTACTTTTATAACCAAAGCATTATCATATTGCTCTATAGCAGTTGTTTCATTCCCTACAGCAGTAGCATTATGACCTGTAACAGATGCACCAGAACCTACGGCTGTCGCATTTTGCTTTGTTACATTCGTATTAGTACCAATTGCAATAGCATTTAATTCTTGCGCCTTAGATTCACTACCAATTGAAACAGCATTTTGGGAACTTGCCTTCGATTTATAGCCCATAGCAATAGATGCAGCCCCAGAGGCCGTTGCACCATTAGATGCAGTATCAGAAGTAGCACCACCAATAGCAATAGATCCAGCACCTGAAGCATTAGTTTGTAAACCAGCAGCAAAAGCACCAATTCCCGATGCATTAGAACTCTTACCAATAGCAGTAGCACTTTCTTTAGTTGCAGAAGACTTGACACCTAAAGCGATTGAAGTACTACCAGAAGATTGTGATGCTCCACCAATTGCAATGGAATAAAAACCTTCTGACACCACCTCTTTTTCTCCAGGAACACCAGGCTCTTCAAGAGCAGAGCCAATAGCAATGGCGCCTGTATTTTTTGCAGAAGCTATCCACCCAAGTGAAAGAGCATTATGAACAGAGTTAGACTTTCTACCAACCGCAATACCACCTCGACCTGTAGCAGACGCATCTTGACCAACCGCAATAGCATCATCTGTAGATGCAGTAGCAGGACTACCACCAGCACCAGAAATCGCTAAAGATCCTGTACCATTACTAGGCGAAATTTTCCCATATGCAGCCTCAACCTGCATCGCTTGCCCAGCAACCATTGCCGCTAAAAATACTAGCCACAATAATTTTCTTTTTTCCTGTTGTATTCTTAGCCAATTCAGATACTACAACATAGCATTGTTTCGACTTAGACCAAATAACTTTAAAGATTTTATTCATTTTCGCTTCCTTTTCACTAACTAACCTCTCAACTACATGAAATATATTTTTCAAAAACATAATGAAGTTTAGCTCTTTTGTAGAGCAATAAAAATCCATTAACTTCTAAAAAAACTATGGATTTGATTTCATTATTCTATCATACTTCCCTCATATTTCTCAATTGTAAATTATACGGATTAAGAATATTTAATTCTTATTTCGAATTTTTGTCTATTTTTTTATTTTTTTCTTGTATTTACTATGTTCTATATAAATTCTTTATGTATTTTAATTCATTTCGTATGTATTTTTCATCATATGTAGCGTTTCTGCTATTCTCATTATCAATCCGTTATTGATTTCACACAACTTAATCTATACCAAATCTGTTCATTTTATTCTCATTTTTTTATAGAAGATTTTTTTATTTAAGAAAATATGTCGATATTTTTTTAAGTAATACGATAAATTATTTAATGTTGATTTATACTTTATACACGAAAAAGCCACTCCTTACTACAAGGAGTGGCTTTCATAAAAATACATATACATACAAAATTATGTGTAAACTTATAAATCAGTCGTTTTTTACGTATTATATTGTTGTTTTCAGAGAGAATACAAATGTACTTTGTGCGGAAGCCAAGTTGATTTTGCTATGCAAATTTTGCATATATACCCTATACATCTCTTGTGCCTCTTCCACAGATACAATATCAAAGGTAATTCCATCCCCAATAGGCAACTGGCTAAGTCTAGGCAAATCCGCCGTAATAACGGTACCGATTTTAGTATAGCCCCCCGTCGTTTGCCGATCCGCCATGAGTATAATTGGATTGCCATCAGATGGGACTTGAATGGATCCAAACACAGCGCCATCCGAGATGATATCGGCGCCGTCGATGTGTTCAACAGGGGCTCCATCTAATCTAAATCCCATGCGGTCGCATTGGATGGTCAATGTATAGAGTTCACTGCTAAAATTACGGATACCTGTTTCTGTAAAGTGCTTTGCTTGCGAGCCCAGTACAACGCGCAGCGGTTCATGGCATTCACGGCCGCCCCGATTAAATAGAACCGTATTAAATAAATGATTTGATTCTCTAGTATAGTCGCAGATGATAGTATCACGCATGCAGTCCTTTAAACGCACTTCGTCGCCCTCCACTAAGGGACGTCCCTCAAATCCGCCGATATTCGCCTTTGTATGTGTCGACACGCTACCGTTGATTTCGGGCACATCAATACCTCCGGCGAAGGAAATATACATGCGCACCCCACATTGGCTAAAGCTGCCAGAGATGACATCGCCGTTATGACATACAAAAGGAATGTACCGCGGCACCTCTACATTATTAATGGTAGGTCTCATGTCGGCACCTGTGAAAGCAACAATACACGTACCTTTCACCTTGAGCGTAGGGCTGAGTACGGTACACTCCAAAGCACCTACGGGTGTCGTATTTCCTACAAGGGCTTGTCCGATAGCATAGCTTTCACCATCCATAGGACCGGCCACGGGCATACCATATTGTTGAAAGCCTACGCGCCCTCCGTCTTGGACGGTGGTCATCATACCAGGCGCAACCACCTCAAATGACGTATTCTTATATTCACTTACCGCCACGAAGGTCACCTACCTTTACATGATGCACAACGGGCTTAAAAGAAGAGCCCAATTTCTTAATACAGTGGAACGCACTTTCATCAATAGGAACATAGCGCACATAGTCGCCCGCCTTAAGAAGGGCCGCCTCTTCACGGGATGCATCGTACATGGACAGAGGCGTGCGTCCTATAATCTGCCATCCTCCAGGGGAATCCGATGGATAGGTGCCGGTCTGCTCACCCGCGATGCCTACGGACCCTGCCGGAATATGTGTACGCGGCGAAGACAATCGCGGCGTAGCGATGCGCGGATCCATGCCACCTAAATAGGTAAAACCAGGGATAAAGCCCATCATGTACACGAGGTAATCCGTGCCGCTATGAATGCTCACCACGTCGGACTCTGTAAGGTGATTATGAGAGGCTACAAATCCAAGGTCTGGACCAAATTCACCACCATAGACGGTCGGTATCTCAACGACCGTCACGAGTTCACTTTCATCAGATTGAATAGGCTGCGTACAGATAGGTTCAAGAATGTGGCACAGTTCAGCATAGGTGTAGCGCAATGCATCATACTGAATGAGAAGCGCACAATAGGTAGGCACCATCTCAATAATCCCCCTCTAAATGGAGGCTTTCAATACCCGCCACAGTCTGACGGATACGCTGATTAATCTTAGGGTCAATAACTTGACCAAATTCGATGGAGATAGCACTATCCCCAATCGGTGAAATTGTGGGATTCATACATGCCCCCTAACCTAATAATTTTGCAATACCTTGCAAGGATGTAACGCCGATATAGGCGGTCACAAGCACGACGATCCAGCCGGTATAGAATAGAATTGGATTGTGCTTATAGTCCCCTACGATATTCGTCTTACGCGTTGCCAATAGCATTACAGCTAAGGTAACAGGCAAGATCAAACCATTCACAGAACCCGCCACGATTAACAGCGTAGCTGGTTTACCGATAAAGATAAGAATGCATGTGGAAACGAAGATGAATGCCATGATGGTCAATTTTTCATACCGTTCTACCACTTTGAACAAGGTTTTAAGGAAGGATACCGATGTATAGGCAGCACCCACAACAGATGTCAACGCTGCACAGAAGAATACGATACCGAATAATTTATGACCGATTTCACCAGCACCAAGTAAGAACGCAGAACCTGCTGGGTCCTTTGGATCTAACGCAAAGCCCATGGATACTACGCCGAGTACGGCTAAGAATAACAATATACGAACAATGGCGTCTACGGACATGCCCATGAAGGCAGCGCGACGCACATCTTTTAAATGTTCACGACCTGTAATGCCTGCATCAATCAACCGATGGCCGCCGGAGAATGTAATGTACCCACCTACGGTACCGCCGATAAGGTAATCGTAGCTAGCCAAGGGTAATTGGTTGGCACAATGGCATGGGTTGCGGCCTCTGCTACAGGAGGATTAGTAGAAAACGCTACATAACCGATGAGTACGAGCATCACTGTACCCAACACTTTCGCCGTATTATCGAGAACGCCACCCATTTTAGGGGATGCAAATAATAGAATACCCAAGATACCACTGATGGCTGCTGCCGTCGTCGTATCGATACCGAATACGATGTTAAGGCCCATAGACGCACCACCAATATTGCCGATGTTAAACGCAAGGCCTCCAAGAGAAATCAAGAACGCTACGAAGTAACCAAGGCCTGGCAAGACCTTATTCGCAATATCTTGGCCCCGCATTTGGGATATGCCGATGATGGTCCATACATTGAGCTGTGCAATGATGGAGAAAATAACGGACACCACAATGGCGAACGCAAAATCCGCCTGTAACTGGCCTGTAAACGCCGCCGTTTGTAACATAAATCCTGGCCCAATGGACGACGTGGCCATCAAAAATGCTGCCCCTAAGAGGACAGATAAACTCGCTTTACCTGTAATCGGTTTCATACTGACTCCTTTTATCTATTCTGATTCTATCTATTCTTATACAATCGATTGTAATCTATCGATTCTGAAAATTCGCTACCACGACACCTGCCTTAGTGAGGCCTTCACGAATATACTTTGTGAAAGCTATCGCTTTGGGATTATCGCCATGAACGCATACGGAATCGGCCACAATATCGATTGTTTTGCCTGTATTCGTTACGACCTTGCCTTCTTGCACCATCATGAGCACCCGTTCCAATGCCTCTTGTGGGTCTTTTATGAAAGCCCCCTCTTCCGTACGGGGTACCAAGGTGCCTTCCTCTGTATAGCCTCGGTCTGCAAAGACCTCTTGTATCACTGGAATACCTCGTCGCTCTGCCTCTTTAGCTATATAACTACCGCTGAGCACCATCGCTCGAACATTGGGATTCACCGCTTGTAAACCATCTAATACCGCATCAGCTAATTCCGGCGTTACACACGCCATGTTATAAAAAGCACCATGTAATTTCATGTGCTGCAACTCTACATCGTACTGATTGCAAATCCTTGCAACGCACCGAGTTGGTAGATCATATATGCCCGTGCCTCATCAGGACTCACCGCCATCTTGCGGCGCCCAAATCCCATTAAATCAGGATATCCCGGATGAGCCCCTACGGCTACGCCCTTCTCCTTGCACATCTTAACAGTGGCCTCCATGATGAGAGGATCACCGGCATGCCAACCACAAGCCACATTGGCACTAGTGACATGATTTAACACCTCACTATCCATGCCCAATGTATAATTGCCAAAGCTTTCACCTAAATCGCTATTTAAATCTATATAATGTGACATCACTATGCTCCTCTCGTTCTTAATTTTTCTTATATGCTTGGTTTTCCTTATATTCTAATTTCCCTTATATTCTAATTCCCCTTATATTCTTCATCTTTTCTTTTAATTCTATAGAATATAGTAACATGATTATACAAAATATATTGATACGTTATCAATGATTTTTGTCATGTATACAAAATTCATATAATAACGCAAAAAAGCACTCGACGTAATGTCGAGTGCTTTCACAATCAATAGGACTATTGTTATATGTGTGTATATGGAGAGAGTTGTAAGGGATTCAATGAAAGGGTCAATAGCCTACCGATTATTTATTGTCCTTGGATGCAGCATCATCAGCTTGTTTGCTGTGGTCTGCAGATTTGTCATCATCGGATTTAGCATCGGATGTGTTAGCACCATCCTTGTCGCTGATTACGATGTGACCATCTACAACATCAGCAAGCAAGTGTTTTGCATCGATGTGATCCAAGTAGTAATCAGTTACATTATCACGAATTTCAGATTCAATAACACGACGTAATGGACGAGCGCCCATTGTTTTGTCATAACCTTGTTCCATCAACAAATCTTTAGCTGCGTCAGTTACATCTAAGGTAATTTGTTTTTTAGCCAAAGTTTTGTTAACTTGGTCGAGCATCAAATCAACGATTTTCTTCAAATCTTCTTTGCTCAATTGATTGAATTCGATAACAGCATTGAAACGGTTCAAGAATTCAGGACGGAAGAATGGAGCAATGCGGTCCATTACATCGACTTTGTTTTCATCATCATTGTCGCTGCCATAACCGAAACCTGCATTGGATGTAGCAATGATAACAGTATTCTTGAAGTTTACTGTGTTACCTTGACCATCTGTTAAGCGACCATCATCCAATACTTGAAGAAGTAATGTAATAACTTGAGGGTCTGCTTTTTCGATTTCGTCGAACAATACGATGGAGTATGGATTACGACGAACGCGTTCAGTCAATGTGTTGGAGTTATCTTCGTAACCAACGTAACCAGCTGTAGCACCAATCAATTTAGAAACCGCTGTGCGGTCACTGTATTCGGACATATCCAAGCGGATGATAGCATCTTTGTTACCGAACATATCAAGTGCTAATTGTTTAGCCAATTCTGTTTTACCAACACCAGTAGGACCTACGAATAAGAAGCTACCGATTGGACGGTTACCTTCGTCAAATCCTGCACGGTTACGACGAATAGCTTTAGAAACAGCTTCTACTGCTTTATCTTGACCGATGACATGAGCTTGTAAACGAGATTTCATATCTTTCAAACGTTCAATATCGGATGCACCCATTTGAGAAACTGGGATACCAGTCATACGTTCTACCGCTTCCGCTACATCGTTAACCTTAGCCACAACCTTTTGATTATCAGTATGTTTGTCGATTTCTTCTTGTAATTTTTGAATACGCATCTTTTCGTTAATAGCAGATTCGTAATCTTCTTTTTGAGCAAACTCTTCTTGTTTTGCTTTAGCATCTGCAATATCTGCTTCTAATGTTTTAATATCAGTTACAGGATGTTGAGATGCCAAGTGAGCTGCTGTTACATCGATCAAATCGATGGCTTTATCTGGCAAGCTACGTTGAGGAATGTATTGTACGGAATAATCTACAGCGGCTTTCAAAACGGCATCTGGCAATTCAATGTTATGATGCGCTTCATACAATGGACGAATGCCTTGTAAAATTTTGAAAGTATCTTCTGCAGATGGGGCATTGACTTTTACTTCATTGAAACGACGCGCAAGTGCTGCGTTTTTCATGATTGTGTTACGGTATTCATCTTGTGTAGTAGCACCGATAACAGTCATTTCACCACGGGACAAAGCAGGTTTCAAGATATCTGCTAAGCCTTTAGAGCCTTGACCATCACCTGTAGAACCAGCGCCCAAGATTTGATGGATTTCGTCGAAGAACAAGATGATATTACCAGCGGCCTTAACCTCTTTGATAAGATTTTGGATATTTTCTTCAAAGGAACCACGATATTGAGTACCAGCTTCCAAACCGGAAATATCGATAGAAATGATTTCTTTATTTAATAGCTGCTGGAACATCGCCATTTACGATTGCTTGTGCCAAGCCTTCTACAACAGCTGTTTTACCAACACCAGCATCGCCGACTAGAACTGGATTGTTTTTTGTACGACGTGCTAAGATTTCAGCAGTTTCTTGAATTTCTTTATTACGGCCAATAACAGGATCAAGCTTACCATTACGAGCTTCGTCTGTTAAGTTCGTACCTAAACGAGCAAGGATACCATCCTTTTTCATTTTGCCTTGTTGAGCTGCAGCTTGTGCTGCTTGGATTTCTTCATTAGTAGGCAAATGACCTGTTTGACGATAATAAGCAAACTCTTCAGGAGTTACTTCACGACCATTAATTTTATAACGACGGTTTTCTGTGGAATAACCGCCCATATTACTCATCAATTGATTAAACAAATCATTCATGCTACCAAATTCGCTACCAAAGTTATTGAAATTGTTGTTCATATAAATTACCTCACTTTTTCACTACAAGTATATCTGTTTGACCTTTTAAGTCTCTTTATTTTCTTGCTTTATTTCTAGGTTTCTTTAACCTTATGTCATTATAATAATCTTATTAAGTCAAAAAGTCAATAGGTCAAAGTATAATTTTTTTGACTTTTATTGACTTTTATTTTGACAAATTAGATTTATATAGCAAGAATATAGATAAAACCTGTGTTTATAGAAGATAATTAATTTTGAACTTTTGAGTTATTTCTTGTAAATTAATTCCTTTCTCCTTGCTTTTAAAAACTTTAATTCTTTAATTTTCTCATTAATTTTTTTCGTTTTTTTGATTCTAGTTTTGATATTTTCTGATTTATATTACTCATCTTCTTATAAAAACAATAGTTAACTAGTTGTTGACTCAATCTATTATACCAATCAATATATGACCAATGTTTATTTATCAATGCACCACCTATAGGTATTAAAGTAGAAACAGTTACCTGAATCGCCCTATAATATTCATCCCCATAGACAATCTAATATATTCATTATTCCGATAAAACAATCCCGTAATTTCAAATATCATCACACCTATAATTAATAGTATAATAAAAATCTAAAAACCTATTAAGCCATATACAGTATTTTTTTCTAAAGATATTTTCCTTTTCTTTTGATCATTTAATTCATCTGTAACTTCTTCTAGTCGATCGTGTAAATCATCAAACCGTTGTTTTTTTAACAACTTAATTTCAGTGTCTTTACTAGATAAATCTTCAGAGTGCTTTTTAATGAGAGAATCTTTTTCTTTAATATACTCCTTCATTTCTATATTTTCGTGTTTTATCTCTGCCGCCTCTCTCATTTTCTACATATCGTGCTTGTAACTCTTCAATCGACTCTTCTTTAATCAAAAACAAAATATCATCTACGTTGATACTATCTATTTCATCGGGAGTCTTATAATTTTCCTTTAACGCAACAATATAACGCTTAACCCCTGCTTCATCTAAATCACCACTATCAAAGCGGCTTTTTACCTTTCTATATTGTTCAGCAAAAGACTCATCTAACTCAGTAGATAAAGCCAATTGTGACTTTATCCATATATCCATACTAGAGGGAATATCGTTCCCCCCAAACCCCTTATTAAGGTCAAACCATAAACGCCTAGTAATAGCCCCCATCGTAAAAGCTAGGGGCATCTTATTTTTTGGAGGCTTCTTGGGAACAAATTCGTTGACTCAAACTCAATATCTTTCGAGTTTCTGTAAGTAATATAAATTTTGCTTTTTTTAAATCTGTCGTATCGGATCCTCTACGAAGTAGACTTATATTATTAAGATGCTCTATATATCTGTAAGGAATCTGCTGTTCTTCTAACTCTCGTCCTAATTTTAAATCAATAGCATTGTATTCCGCTAATTCTGAATTTGTTATATTAGATATATCTATTTCAGTAATACCATATTGACTTAGCAGTTCAAAAAAATCACTCTGTTTTTTTCAATAATATCTGCTTCTTCAGCGCATCCCAATAAAAATATAATTCATGGCCGCTTGTTCCACAGTTGGATATGAATGATTCTTTAATTTTTTTATTGCAGCATAAAAAAATCTTGTATATCCTTTTTTTAGTGTCAGGAAAAATATGCTAATTTTTATTACATGTTTTTTTAGCCTTTTTGTTCATCTCATTCATTAATGTAACTAAATCATCAATCAACTTCTTGAATACATGCCCATTATAGCCTGCTAAATAAAAACAAAATTTCTTGTTCCAAACAAATGACTATTGGTTCTGACCATATCATACTATTAGAAATATCAGCATTATAGTTTAATCCCGTATATAAAATACAACCTTCAGATAAAAGTTTAATATATCGCCTTACTTCATCATCATCTTTATTTTTTTCAAAAATAAATGCACTAATATACTTAGAATAGTTATTCTTTCTATCATCATTAATAATAAAATCAGCAAACGACTTAATAACACTATTTTTGATCCACCGTATGTTCATGTTGTAAGATAAAAAGTATTCAATCGAGAAATTACAACTTCACTAAGTCTTTTTGCTTCATCAAAATACTTAATAATATGAGTATCTTTTTTTATTAGTAATCGTATCAGCTCTAAAGTAAACTTGATGTGAAAGAGTTAGTAATTCACTTTTTATTAAGACAAGTTTTGATAACGGCCTCAGGAAAAATCAAATTCGAATTCATCTTTTTAAGGCTTTTTTTGTATCTCTTCGACACGAAAGGACTGCCAATTACGTTGTACTATAATATATTCTATAAATTTTTTTAATAATTGAAAAAAATCTCATTAGTATTACTCTTAAATAACTGTCTAAAAAGTAACATATGATGCTAACGCATTTTTATTATCACTCATCATTATTCACCCATATATCATACCTACACACCTATAAATTAGTTAATTTAGTAATAAATAATAAATCCCTCCTATTACAAAAAAATTTCAATATAGCTAGCCTTCAACTCTAATTTTCACCTATCTAAAAATTTTTATCCCATCACAACAAACAACTCCTATTAATATAAAAAAACCTTTTTTTCTATGTCATATTTTTAAAGTTGAGAAAAACTATCTTCATCCCCATTTTCCTGCACACAGTAATCAACTCAATAAAAATCATTACTTTCCTCATTAAGAAAAAAAGTCTATTACATAAAGGATTTAAGCTCACAAACCAGTAATAAACTTTATGACCTTCTTCTAATAAGAGCTTAATCTTTTGTAGTTGAGCGATTGCTCTCTCCATTTTAACATTTGGATATCTAGCAACTTTCTCTTCAGATAATATTGCCTTTCCTTCAATAATTATATTTTTTTACTAGATATGTACAGATCAGCTCTATAACCATTCTCTAATGTTTTTTTCATAAGAAACCGCGCCTTTTTAAATTCTCAAATTTTTCTTTTGTCTTGTTAAATAATCTCCAATTATAACATTTATTGCTTGCAATTCTAACAGGATAGGACATCTCTTTTTTACAGCATAAAGCATATATTTAAATTTACTTTTTTTCTTAATAGATTTTAACCATACTTCTTCTCCATTTAAATTAATAAGTGGTCCTAACTTACAATTACTGGCAATGTAACAATCTTCTACTTTATTATTTACTTTCACCGTACCAGAAAAATCGAAATCTCCTTCCTTAATAAACTCTCCAATAACCAAATTTCTATTAAAATTTATATTATCTATACTCATATAAAATACACTCCATTAAATTATATACATTTAGAAATAAACAATGACAGCACTTCTACAGACCTTGACATTATTCCGAAGAAAGAATAATATTGAGTTGTTAAAAATTATCCAAGGAGTTTTATCTATGAGTTATATGACTATAAAGAAAGCCGCTGAACTTTGGGGCCATAAGCGAACGCCGTTTAACTAAACTATGCAACGAAAAATAGAATCCCTAGGTGCGCAAAAAAATTTGGATGGAGTTAGGGCCATTCCAGAAAATGCAGAAAAAAACCTTATGATGGTAGGCGAAAAAAATATTTCAAAAAAATAAAGACTCACATTCAATAGTTTTAGAAAAACTAAGCTCACCAATAATAGAGCGAAAATGGGCTATGCCCAATAAAAAAATACATTTTCTATAAAAACCTATAAAAGAATTGATATTAGATGAATTAACCGATGGAGTTTGGATTGATCCATTTGCCAATTCCAATAAGCTAGCAAGCATAACTAATGACTTAAATACTGAATACGATACAGATTATCATATGGATGCTTTAGACTTTCTAAAATTATTTCCTGATAATTCCATAGATGGAATTTTATATGATCCACCATACTCCCCCCGACAAGTAAGTGAATGTTACAATAATGTGGGATTAAGTGTAACTTGGGATACAACAAAATCCTCCTTCTGGTCCAATCATAAGAGAGAAATTTCACGTATATTAAAATTAAATGGTAAAGTTATAACATTCGGTTGGAATAGTGGTGGCATTGGCGCCTCAAATGGTTTTAGTATAAAACGTATATTATTAGTTCCTCATGGAGGCTGGCATAATGACACAATTTGTACTGTAGAAGTAAAAACTAGTACAGCAAAGCTATCATCTAGGAAATTAAAGGAAAAGGATTTAAAACCTGTGAAAAATATACCTAAACACACAAAGGAAGACCGTTTACTAATTCAATGGTTGAATGAGTTACCAGAAAATTTTTGGGACTTTAAAAACGAAGATACAACTGCTTTTACTCATGGATTACATACATATCCCGCTACAATGATTTATCCTATCAGTAGAAATATCATTTCGAAAGTAAAAGAGATATATCCTATTAACGCATTACTTGATCCCTTTAGCGGCTCTGGGACTGTCCCAGTAGAAGGTGTATTACGGAATTCCTAATATTTATGCTACAGATATGAATCCTTTGGCTATTTTATTAACAGAAGTCAAATCAAACGCTTTATATCCAAACAAACTCAGTCAAGACTTTAAAGTTTTTACAAGAATCTATTAACTCTAGTTATAAATATCATAATGAAATACTTGATACCATTGATGATTTTATACTATCCCAAAACTTAGATATAACTGACAAAAACTTGGGGTGAAAATGCTCCAGACTATATGAAGGAATTTTTTTACAACAAAAACAATTCAACAATAAATGTACCAAACTTTAAAAAAATATAGGTTATTGGTTCAAACCTAAAATACTATTAGAATTATCACTAATCGCTCAAGAAATACAAAAAGTTGACAATATAGAATTTAAAAAAATTCTATATTGTTGCCTTTAGTGAACTACTAAGATTAGTCTCTAATAGAAGAAATGGCGAATTTAAAATGTATCGAATGCCGAAAGAGAAAAATAAAAAAACTTTCGAGCCAAATGTTCTCGATACTTTTTTTATTCAATTTTACTAAAAAAACATCAAGAAAAATGGAGGAGTTTTTATACCCAAACTAAAAACCTTAGCCCCTCTAATATACATATCAAACTAGATAATGCTAAAGAGTTAATAAGTATTCCTGATAATAGTATCGATTTACTAATAACTTCTCCACCATATGGAGATAGTCGTACCACAGTAGCTTATGGTCAATTTAGCCGCCTTACACTACAATGGAATGATTTTTAGAAAAATAAAGCTGATATTAATAACGAAAGCATGAAACTAGATAATAAACTTATGGGGGTATTAAATATAGAAATGGATATGCTTATGAGTTATCTAGCCCAACTTTAAAAAACAGCTTTTAAATAATATTGTATCTAAAGATTTAGAACGTTCTGGAGATGTATTTAGCTTCTATAAAGATTTAGACATGTGCTTAGAAGCAACCTCCAAAAAATCTAAAAAGGGAACCTATCAATTTTTGGGTAGTTGGTAATAGAACAGTCAAAGAGGTTTATTTAGAAACCGATAAAAATTTTAGCAGAATTAGCACAAACTCATAATCTACAATACATTACGACATTTACTCGTAATATTCACAATAAAGTAATGCCTTCAAAAAAATTCTCCATCTAACAAAACTGGAGCAACTGTTTCAACAATGCTAAACGAATATATTGTTATACTAAAAAAGCTGTAGGAATCCTACAGCTTTTTTCTATCCAATAACTCACTTTGGAACATTAAAGGAAAAATCCTTCTTCTCTAGCCTAAATGCAGTGCCATGATCATGAATACTCCCATCCGAATATTGGCCTATTCTAATATCTACTTTTTATTATTCCTCTTTCTAGAAGGTTAATCATAGAATCATAGTCAAATCCAGACAATAAATACGCTTCAAGATACTTAAATTCTTCTTTATCCCCAGTGCCTCTGCTATCTGCTTTTTACATAAACTAATTTATTCTTATACTTTTTATTAAAAAGCTTTTTCTAATTTATCTCTACTCCAATAAATATCTTCTATTCCATCATTTGATTGAATAGAGATTTTTTTCTTCATCACAATGAAGCTTTAATTGAACTCCCGCCCCTTCAATATTTGTAAAGCTATTCGCAGATAAAGTCGCATGAAGTACTTTCTGACCATTATCATATCTATCACTACTATAACCAAACTTATCTAATAATACCCTATTAGATTTAGCTGGTTCTGGGGCTTTAGTAAACATTGTTAACATACTATTATTATTTTTTCGAGCGGCTTTTTAATTCGTACTCACCAAAGTCGGGTTCATCATGATTATTTTCTGGTATTTTCAATAAATCTTCCAAGGTTTTTTTCCAACACCAGTAGAACCACTTCTATGCGTTTGTACCCAATTTAATAATTTTACATCTTCAAAAAGCATCAATAAAATCTTCTAGATTTTCAATCATCTTTACGCTCCCTTAACAAATCAATTACAGGAATCCCTAGCGCATTGGCAATTCTATCTATATTATCTATTGATATATTCCGTAGTCCCCGTTCTACGGAACTAATATAGGTGCGATGCAATCCCGCTTTAGCTGCCAATGCTTCTTGAGAAATATCTGCTTTTAATCGATAATATTTCAGATTAACCCTAAAAAAATATCTCTTAATAACATTATTTCTACCTCCTAAGATTATTTTCTAAAATTGCACTCATTATGTCTACAGACAATAAGTTTCACTCTATGTACCATTTCAAAATCACATTTAAAAATAGCTATATTATATTCAATATTAAATTACTACTAATAAAACTACTAAAGTTTATGAAAAAACGGATAGCTCATTACGAGCTATCCGCTTATTTCTTTGGTGATCCAGGAGGGATTCGAACCCCCGACCCACGGCTTAGAAGGCCGTTGCTCTATCCAACTGAGCTACTGAACCATGTGGATTACCTTTATATGTAATTATCTATTATAGTATAAATTATGTGGCATGTATCGTCAACTAATGACGTCATTTTTCGTTCACCCTAAAAAAGGCAAAAAAAAATGGAGCGGGTGAAGGGAATCGAACCCTCGCGACCAGCTTGGAAGGCTGGGGCTCTACCATTGAGCTACACCCGCAAAATAAAAAATGGTCGGAGCAGCAGGATTCGAACCTGCGACCCCCTGGTCCCAAGCCAGGTGCGCTACCAAACTGCGCTATGCCCCGTCATTAATTACTTGCTAATTATAGCAAACCCGGTAGTTGATGTCAACCACTACTTTTGCTGAGTTTTACTCAATTGTGAGTACCTCTCTGCAACGAAAATTATTATATCATCGGACCACTATTCTGACAAGTGTTTTTTTATAACTTCATTAAAAATTTATGATATAAAGCTTTCAGTTTATCCTTATTCATAGATAACCTCCAAAAATACTTTTTAACCTTATCATATATCTTCATTTTTCTTAGCGTAATCGTATAAACGATTTAGATTTCGATTTTTATAACGCATATACCTATGTAAAGTTTTAGAAAATAATTCAGTATCGATCTTATTTCTATTTTTAATGAAATCACATAAGGTCCGTTCTAAATCATAGGTTTTGACAATATTACCATATACCGTTTTACACTCTGTGATACCTAATTCATATATATCTTTCGTAACATAATGTACGAGATTCACGTTGTTAATTCTATGAATATTATACCCTCGATACACAGTTACCTCTAGTACCGGATAAATATCATCAGTAAATTGATGTAAATACAGGGCTGATGCATATGAAAAAATGGGAACTCCATATTGTTTTTGAAAGAGATAGTATTCATCATAATCACCTTTTGTGCTTAAATAAATACCTCGACTTACACGATTAAGTATCCCCTCATTTACCATTCTAGTTAGGTATATGGAAGGAATATTAAGAGCTTTAATATCGCGACTTGAAAGTATACCATTATTTTGTTCTAGTTTTGATTCTATAATTCCTCTATAATCCATATAATATCTCCTATTGTTATTATTGTGCTTACATTTTATAATTTTGTACGCACAAATGCAACATCTATATAAAAAACATGCACCCCGTAGGATGCATGTTCAAAATTATATTTTATTTAGTTAAAATTAGCCTTCGTAATGACCGTCTTCAACGATTTGAGGGTTTTTGGCGATGCCTTGTTTTACAGCTACTTCAGCAACTGCTTTTGCCACTGCAGGAGCTACGCGAGGGTCGAATACGGATGGCATGATGTTTTCATCATTCAATTCGCTGTCTGGAATCAAGTGTGCCAATGCATCGGCAGCAGCCAATTTCATTTCGTCAGTGATTTTGGATGCACGAACGTCGATAGCACCACGGAAGATACCAGGGAATACAGCTACGTTATTGATTTGGTTAGGTGCATCAGAACGGCCTGTACCAGCGATGCGAACGCCAGCAGCTTTCATATCAGCGTATGTTGCTTCTGGGTTAGGGTTCGCCATAGCGAATACGATAGCGTCGTCAGCCAAGTTTTCCAAGATTTCTTTTGTGAAAGCACCTGCTGCAGATACGCCAAGAAGGATGTCAGCGCCTTTAGCGTTTTCAGCCAAGTTGCCATGTTTTTCTTCAAGGCCAAGCAGATCGATCAATTCAGTTTGCAAGGAATCAAGGCGTTTGTAGTCTTTGTGCAATACGCCAGAGGATACCAATACGGTAATATCACGAGCGCCTGCAAGGTATAACAAACGAGCGATGTTTGCACCAGCTGCACCAGCACCGTTTACAACGATTTTAGCAGTTGCTAAATCTTTTTTAACGAGGCGAAGAGCGCCTTTTACACCAGCCAAACATGCGATTGCTGTACCATGTTGGTCATCATGGAATACAGGGATTTCCAATTCTTCTTTCAAACGATTTTCAATTTCGTAGCATTTAGGAGAAGAAATGTCTTCCAAGTTGATGCCAGCAAAGTTCTTTTGCAACAATTTTACAGTGTTGATCAATGTATCAGCATCTTTAGTATCTACTACCAATGGAATGCAGTCTACATCGCCAAATTTTTTGAACAATAAGGATTTACCTTCCATTACAGGCAATGCGGCAGCAGCGCCGATATCGCCAAGGCCTAGTACACGAGTGCCGTCGGATACAACGGCAACCATGTTGGAACGGCAAGTTAATTCAAAGGATTCTGCTTCATTGTCTTTAATACGCAAGCATGGTTCTGCTACACCTGGTGTGTACGCAACGGATAAATCATGAGCGTCTTTTAATTCATATTTAGTTCCTACTGTGAGGAAGCCTTTTAATTCACGTTTTTTTTGTACTGCTAATTCACGTACGTCCATAATAATTCTCCTTTGTGGATGACAACGGACACAATAGTTTCTTGGTATTAATTATTAATACCCCTTACAAGTTCATTATACAGAATCAGAAACAATAACACAAGATTTTTCGATATAGTTTTTCGAAAATTTTAGAATTAACCATGAATTCATATTCTTAGCATTAATTACATGTCCACAAATAACTAAGCGTTTTAAACAATCTAGGCTTTCACAGATGGCAAATTGCGTCCGTAGAAGATTTCTGTCATTTCTTGTCGCAATTGGTGTTTAATTTGCTTAATTTCTCGTTCGCTCAATTCCGCTTCGGTAATGCCGAATAAGTAATTATCCAAATCAAAATCCTTGAGCATCATCTTAGTGTGGAAGATATTTTCTTGGTACACGTTCACATCGATCATATTGTACAAATTGCGCGTTTTCGCATTAATGTAGTTTTGAATAGAGTTGATACGATGGTCGATGTAAATTTTCTTGCCCGACACGTCGCGCGTAAAGCCACGCACATGATAGTCCAATGTCAAAATATCCGAATCAAAGCTATTAATCAAGTAATTGAGGGCCTTTAGCGGAGAGATTTGACCACATGTGGACACCTCGATATCGGCACGGAATGTACTAATCCCCTTGTGCGGATGGCTTTCAGGGTACGTATGAACTGTAAGATGGGATTTATCCAAATGCATAACCACATCTTCTTTTTCAATTTCTTCTTCAGAAATCAAAATCGTCACCGATGCCCCTTGTGGGTCGTAATCTTGTTTCGCAATATTTAAAATGTTAGCACCAATAATATGACTCACTTCGGTCAAAATATTCGTCAAACGTTCCGCGTTGTATACTTCATCAATATATTGAATATACTGCTTTTTTTCTTCCTCTGTACGAGTATAACAAATATCATAAATATTAAAACTCAACGTCTTCGTGAGATTATTAAACCCATATAACTTCATTTTAGGCTTTGCTTTAACTGGTGTATCCATGATATGCCATAACCCTTTCCATGCATAGACTTACTATTTTTTTGTGAAAGTCATACAAAATGTAGCTTTCACACATATACTATATAATATCCTGTTTATACACAAATTCTACATCAAAGGCGCCATCTTCGTAGGTGACGATGGCAAAGGTACCGCCCGATCCATCCCGAGGCAATGCTATACTGCCTGGATTGACAAAGAGAGTATCACCTAAAAGTTTTTCTTTATGAATATGGCTATGCCCGCACACGATGAGGCGCGCCCCCATAGCATTGCCAATGTGTATCAATTCTTGTGCTCGTTTACAATATGATACCTCATGACCATGGGTCATGTAAATATAGGTATCTTCTAAGGGAATCAATTGTTCCTTAGGCTCTAAGGGCTGCACGCGGTCATTATTGCCGCGCACGGCATAGACCGGCACATCGGTGCGCGTTTGCATATACCGCGCATCGTCGCCGTAATCACCGGCGTGTAGCCACATGTCGATATCTTGGTCCACCGTTGCATCTAATGCGAGATCAATGGTGTCCAGATAGCCATGTGTATCACTAATAATACCTATTCGTTTCATTTGTTCACCTTTGCTACCAATTGTTGCAATGCCTTACCACGATGGCTGATGGTTTCCTTCGTATCGATATCGAGTTCCGCCATGGTTTTACCAAATTGTGGAACAAAGAAATATGGATCATATCCAAATCCATTGGTACCAAGCGGCGTATCTTGAATTTCACCATCACAAGAGGCTTCGGCCGTCACGCTAGCACCGTCCGGATGTACCAAAGCTAAAGCGCATACATAGTGCGCCGTTCTATCCGATTTACCTTGTAATTCGCGTATTAATTTTTCATTATTTGCTTCATCATCGCCATGAACGCCCGCATAACGTGCGGAGTATACGCCAGGTGCCCCATCAAGAGCATCGACAGTGAGCCCCGAATCATCAGCTAAGCACGGCAATCCTGTTTTTTCGCTATAGTATTTCGCTTTGAGGATGGCATTTTCCATAAAAGTTGTGCCCGTTTCCTCTGGTTCCGGAACGTCCACTATGTCTTTCACAGGCACACAGGTAATATTCATATGAGAAAAGGCCCGTTCAAATTCACGTATTTTCCCCTTATTGCCCGTTGCTAATACAATACGTTCCATATTATTGTTCTCCTTCAGCGGTTTGAACAGGTGCATCAGGATACACCTTGCCAATTTTGTCCGCTACAGAGCCGAGTACATTGCGTTGCACAGCCATTAATTCGTCGGTAGCAGATTCTGCAAGGTCTAATAATTGGTTAAGTTCATCGCGGCTAAATGTGCCATGTTCACCCGTACCTTGTACCTCGATAAGATTGCCCGCACCGGTGCGCACCACGTTCATGTCCACTACGGCAGCGCTATCCTCTTCATAGCAAAGGTCTGTAATAGGACCTTCTGGGCCAATGCCAACGGAAATAGCGGCACAGAAATCGGTAATAGGGAATTTACCAAAGCCGCCAAATGTATAATCAATGGCATCCACAAGGGCTACAAAGGCACCTGTAATGGACGCCGTACGCGTACCGCCATCGGCTTGGATAACATCGCAGTCTACGGTGATGGAGCGCTCGCCTAAAGCCTTTAAGTCTACAACAGCGCGCAATGCACGACCGATTAAGCGTTGAATTTCAACGGTACGGCCCGTTTGTTTACCTCGAGCGGCCTCACGGCTTACCCGTGTTTTTGTAGAACGTGGCAACAAGGAATACTCTGCAGTCACCCAGCCTTGACCGGAACCTTTTAGCCAGCGCGGTACATTTTCCTCGATAGTAGCTGTACAAATGACCTTTGTTTTACCACATTCGATGAGTACAGAACCTTCTGCATATTCTGTAAAATGTCTCGTTATTTTAATCGGTCTCAATTGACCTGCTGTTCTATTATCGCTGCGCATAACAACGCCCCCTTTATCTCTAATATACCCATACTGAATAGTTCATTATAGGATATGTATCACAATAGAAACGCCCCTCACACGAGGGGCGCTATCTCGTTTATTCTATTATATCATGAACAATGGTTCCCATTCGACAGGCTAAATTTCAACTTGTCCCTGTCCCATAGGGTCCACCACTACATAGCGATTGAGACCACCCTGTTCTTTCATGCGACGTGCTTCTGTGAAAGCCTCTTCGCGCGTAGCATCATCGGCTTGCCATGGAATAAACATAGCGTACACACTTTGCTTTGCATAGGGCCCATAATTACCATAGGATTCGATGCTATGCCAACCAATTTTATCAGGATAGAGGCGCACTGTTTCACGACGCTCTTCTTGTACACCAGATTCGTCGTAATACACAGAATAATCACGGACCCACCTATCCTTATGGCCGATGAGTTCATCTCGTGCTATTTCCTCACGACGTGCCCATTGGTCCTTCCATTTCAAAATAAGATCATCAATATATCTCGTTACATCAGCCGACTGATGTTGTTCTACATAGTTTGGCTCGATAACGCAACTGTAATCTAACCCAGCCATCGATAAAATGATACCTGTATTTACATAAGGCAAGGCCTCTTGTACAGAATAGCCACCTTCAAGGACTGCAATATCTGCCTGCAATAAATCAACTAGTTCTGCATAGCCCTTAGCGGTCACATTCATATTGGCTAATGGGTCCGAGAAATGGTTGTCCTGACCTGCTGAATTGATGACGATATCCGGTTTAAATTCATGTAGAATCGGCAATACGAGTTCGCGCATCACCTTTAATAAATCTTCATCACCCGTCCCCGGTGGCAACGGAATATCTATATTAGCACCAATGGCTTGAGGTCCGCCGAATTCATCCATAAATCCGGTCCCCGGATATAAGGTCCGTCCATCTTGGTGAAAGCTTATATACAAGGTATCTGGATCGTGATAGAACACATCTTGTGAGCCATCCCCATGATGTACATCAGTATCGACGATGGCCACCCGTTTCACACCATAGGTTTGACGTATATGTTGAATCATAACGGCTTCGATATTGATGGTACAGAATCCACGGATGCCATGAACCATAGCCATCGCATGATGCCCTGGTGGTCTAACGAGAGCAAAGGCCCGATCAACTTCACCTCGTAGCACCGCATCAGCTGCTGCAATGGCACCACCAGCCGATACGCGATGCGCATCGGTTACCCAAGATGCTAAATCAGGGGCCCCAACGTGAACTCGTTCTATTACATCCCAGTCGGCTACGATAGGATTATATTCTCTAATATTCGGCACATCGAGCAATCCTTCTTCTACAATTTGATCCCGCGTATAGAGCAACCGTTCTTGCCGTTCTGGATGGGTAGCAGAAATTTTCCAATCAAAGGCAGGGAAAAATACGAGGCCTAATGAAGGATATTCTATTGTACTAGCCGACACGATTCCATTACGTACCCGGTAACTGTCCTTATGATTCCACATAGCCGCTCACCCCCGCTTTCAGTTGTACCTTCACAGTAATAATGCGTTCCATCGATTGCCATCCATCGACAACAGGAAAATCTTCAATACTAATCGTTTCTATAGCAGGCATTGTACCTTGAGGTACAAGACCTTGTTCCTGAGCAGCCTCGCGCAGTAAGCCATAAGCTACTTTTGCGACAGCGTCAGCAGAACGCAAAGAGCTACTTTTATCTTGAATACCCAGTTCTGGCACTACCATAGTACGACGTTTTGTATCGACGTGAACCGTAATCGCCATCGTATGGTTAGCCACACCAGCACCGATGGCATTAGCCACGGCCGCATCGGCTGGAATATGAACAGGCAATCCTAGTTGGTCCCCAATAATAGGGCCCAAACTAGCCGCCGTGCCACCGACGATAACAAGCTGGGCCGGCACAAATGGATCAGGATGCACAATATCGGCCACTACATAGATAGGTCGTTTATTTTCCTTCGCCACGACCGTATCAATCCCTTGCTTTACAACACGGATGGCTTCATCTACGATGCGCTGAGCCATGGTTTTCACATCAATGGTCGTATCAATCTGTGCAATGGCATCGTACGCCTTCTGTTCATCACCATAATGAGCTTTACCAAGTACGATAAGGGCATCTCCTAATGTAGGGATAGTGCCGCCCAATGCAACAGATGGGCCAATCCGTTCAGGGCCTACCATAAGTGTTCATCTTCATAGCGCACCGCCGATTCACCGCCAATGCCCACCGAGGTAACCGCAAAGGAACGTACAGCACTTGGATATTCACGAATGGATACGCCCTCCTTTGTCATCAGTGGTTTGCCCTGTTTCCACAAGGAAATATCCGTTGTAGTCCCACCAATATCAAGGGCCACCGTATGAGCGTCTTTAGTGCTGCGCAATGCTTCCAAGCCAAGTACCGTTGCAGCTGGTCCGGTAAATACAGTTTCTACAGGAATGGATTCCACCGTATCTATCGGTAGCGAACCACCGTCAGCTTTCAAAATATATACAGGTGCCGTAATGTGAAAGGTATCTAATGCGTGGTAAACAGCGTTCTTAAATTCCTTAAATACAGAGGCCACGGCGCTATTAAAATAGGCACTGATGGTGCGACGTGGAAAATTAAGATTGCCACTTAACGCACTGCCTGTAGAAATCGTATGATATGTGTCAGCTAGAGCCTGAGCAATATCGATTTCTTCCTTCGGATTGCGAACACCAAATTTTGCGGATACAGCAGCCAAATCGGTGCCACTCTTAGCTTGCACCATGTTCGCTAGTTTGCGAGTCCCCTCTACATCTGTACGTTCCACCACGATACCGCGATGGTCCGTATACCCTTTAAGGTACACAGGTCTTACAGGGAATATATCGTCTACATTACGCCCTGGCCCCGCTACAACATAGAGATCTACAGGTTGTTCTTTATGCTCCACAATTGTATTTGTCACTACCGTAGTGGATAACGTTACCTGTTCTATTTGTGCAGGGTCCGCACCACTCATCACCGCACCTAAAGCATCCGTTATGCCATTCATGAGATTCTCCTTCGTGGTTCGCCGCTTCGCCGATGAAACGATGGTACCCCCATCTATAATAACGGCATCCGTAAAGGTGCCGCCTACATCTATGCCTAATAACATATGTCCTCCTTTAAACAGAAAAGAGACCGCCGGAGCAGTCTCTTTTATTAATCTCTAGACTTACCAGTTCTGCACCGGAAACATCGAGAATCTTTTATTTTGCTCCCGAAACGGAAGCGTAGTTTAATAATAACGATTGGTGTCATTTGGCTATCATTACCAAATGGATTATCAATCAACAATTTAGCGATTTTCTTCGCATCAATACCGCGACTTGTACCGAGAATTGCAGAGCGTTTCAAGTCGTTTACGTCTGCTACAACAGCGCCATAGCAACCTGTGCGTTGAACGATTTTTTCAGCCACCTTATCTGGGATCTTTTGGACCAAATACGATGTGTTTATCGAATGGAGGCATTGTACCTGTTACGTCATCGGTTAAGGATGCAGCACGGGCGATAGCGTAAAACACGCCTGGTTTGCGGAAAATTTTAGCAATAGCGCCTAAGAAGAAAGCACCTAATACCTTCCATTTACCATCTAAGTTCATAGCAGATTGCATACCATAAATAGAAGCCATGGAACCATCTGGATGGATAAAGCGGTTAATCATACGCGCTTGCCAACATACATTGAGTTCTTCAGGACGTGTAAAGCGACCTTGTGTAATAGCCACAACGGATTCTGCTACGCATACGATGTCTTCTGGTCCAATATTGTGACCACCAAATTCAACGATAGCATCAACGATGTCATCATTATCTGTAAGAATACGTGTTAGGAACACATACTAATTCTAATTCTGCCATTGTTATGCCTCCTTAGTGAACCAATGCTGCTTGTACTTCTTCTGCAGTCAAACGAATACGTTGTTTATCGATATGGTAATCGGTACGACCTACGATTTGGTAATAAATGTCGATATCCATATAAGGGAATCCTTTAATATCTTCACGAATATTACCATTTCTACCAGTTAAGGTAACGTAAACGCGGATTGTACCACCCTTGCGAGGCTTGATGATGATAGCTTCAAAGTAACCATCGTGGCGTGGACGATCGATATCCATAGCCCAAGCGTCTACTTTCACACCATCAAAATGTTCTTCTGGAAGCAAAGGACGTGGGAATAAATCCATGATTGTACCAAGTTGACGGCCTTTGTTTACAAATGGCACATCGCAGAACAATGTCATGGAGCTCATATTCATATCTGCCAATTGAAAGCTTGTTTTCCGCTTTGGCAACAAAATAACGCGTTCGTTACCTTGTTTTAATACGAATAGACGGAATAATAAGTACAAAATAGCTACGATAACTGCAATGGCAACTATCACATTTATTATGTCATAAAACCACATGTGAATTCTCCTTTATAGTGTAATCAATTCCACCGAAAAATCATCAGTATCTAAGAATTGGGCACCTAAATCAGCCCCTAGGGCAATATCCTTTGTGAAATACAAGGTGCTACGGCCCTTCTCGGTAGATGGATTATGTAAATGATTGCTGTCCATCGTACGTCGTACTAGATCACTAGTCTCATAAGCAGGGTCGATATATCGGATGCGGTCACCTGATAACTCCTGCAGGACAGGGCTAACAAATGGGAAATGAGTACATCCCAATACGACAACATCGATATCCCGTTCTAGCATAGGTGCTAAGTACTCCTTAGCAGCTTTACGAACAGCGTCATCGTGCAAATGACCTTGTTCAATTAAGCCGGCTAGTTCTGGGCATGGTTGTTCCCATACAAAAACCTCATGGTCGATGTCCATAGCCACATATTTATGAATATGACTATTAACGGTCGCCACCGTCGCCATGATACCGATGGTATTACTATTGCTTTCACGAATAGCAGTCTTAACACCTTGCGATACACCGATAACCGGCACATTGACGCGACTGCGCACCTCATCGAGGGCCACTACGGTGAAAGTATTGCAAGCGATAACCATCAATTTTACAGGTACTTGATGTAATGTTTCTGCAATACGACAAGCGATTTCTGTAATCTCCTCGGTTGGACGATTGCCAACGGGATTATTAGCATTATCCCCTATATAGATGAAGTTTTCATTGGGAAATTGTTCCTGTAGAACTTTCAAAACGGATAGACCACCTACACCTGAGTCAAAGACGCCGATAGGCAGTCGTTGTGTATCTATATTAGTCATGAGGCATCTCCTCAACAGCATTTAGAATAGGTTGATAAAAGCGATCCTCTAATCGTACGATTTTCCCAGACGATTTAGACATAAAGGCATTCTTAGTCTCACCCGTCGCCAATAGAGCACCATCGCTAGCGCGGCGCATGCGGTATTTAAATACCATCTGAGCACGGGTCATTTTGACTAAATAGGTTTCTATATTAATCGTGTCATCGAACCGAGCAGGTTCCTTATAGTTACACGATACATTCATAATTGGAAATACTATATCCTCGTCCATCATATCCCACAAGGTGACACCGATGTGACGAAGGAATTCAATACGCGCCATTTCAAACCACCGAAAATGATTGCTATGGTGAGCAATTCCCATCATATCGGTTTCATAGAAACGGACGTTAATTGTCGCTGTATACATTTATTCATCCTTCTTATTACAATACAAATTTAATTGTATATCTATTAACAAAGGGTGTCAAATAAACAAAGGCAGTCCAACCAATAACAATGATTAAACTGCCTTTTTATGTACTTGTTAGTTGCCAAAAGGGAATAGCTTTTTCGCTTGTTCTTCGTGGGATGTTTTGATATAGCGGTTGGCGATTTTGAAAGCAATGCCAAGAACTGCTACATCATCTACCCAGCCAAGGCCCGCAATCGTATCAGGAATGATATCGATTGGTAGGACGAGATACCCTAAGGCGCCGGCTAAAATAGCCTTTACATATTTTGGTGTATCTTGATCGCGCAAGCAAAAGAATAACACCACTGCTTTTTTTGTACAAAGGCAAGTTTTTTTACCATAGCGAGTGGCAAACGCCAAGAATCGAGACTCACTAAAAATACTTGCCATATTTGATAATCTTTAATGGATTCATACCAATCCTTCTAACTATTTACGAAAACCGTTAATTGTGGATTTTGTCGTTTCTTTTTACTGTTTCAACAGCTTGGAACGCAGTATCTTTTGCATTTTCCACAGCTTGAGCTGCTGTAGTTTTTGCGTTTTTCCACAGCCACTTGAGTAGTTGCTTTCGCTACTTCTACGCCACCTTTAGCCAATTCTTTTGCAGTATCCAATGTTTCTTTTGCTACATCGATTTTTTCTCTTTTTGCCGCATCAGTTACTTTTTGCTACTGCTTCTGCTGCATTATCATGCAATTGGTATTTCGTTTCCGTATTCCATTTTTTTCAATAGCAGGTGCTACTTTTTCAGAATATACTTGTTCTAATTGTTCTTTTGCAAGACCTGTTTCATTGGCAATACCAGCCCATACATCGCGTTGGCCTTGAGTGAAACGGAATGCTTGCTGCTGCATCGCGAGCGATTTCGCCAGCAATGGCTTTTACCATTTTCATAGAACTCAGCGATCATAGGGTTTGTAGCGTTCGATGTCGGATGGCATACCATCTTCGATCCAGATATGAGCTACCTTACCAATAGCATAGGTCAAACCAACAGCTACCGGTACGCGTACTGCTTTAAAAGGTACGAGTAAGGAAATAGCAGCTGTAGCAATAGCAGTGCTCAAGCCACCTACTAAACCTACAACAGCACCTGTTTGTAATTCAACATCATATAAATGAGCAATGCGAGTTACCATGTATGTTGCATTTGTGCATAGTGCAACATTGCTGAATTTTTGGAGACAAAGCCAATACGGCAGCACGGCCTGCACCCCAGAAAAATAAATTGTTCAACTTGATAATTTAAATCTTGACCACCATCGCTAAGCGGTTCAATTCTAACGCCATTATATTCTGCCATAATCGTTCTCCTTTTTTCTCCGGATTCCACTTGTGAATGTATGTATCGTTCATTAGTATTATTATACCATTCTCAATGTAGAATTGAAATGAATAATATATATTTTACCCTGTATAAACTGTCTTATTATGACTATTAGTAATAGATAACACTCTATTCACTACCAACTCGTAAGACCTCCATCAATCGTCCACGCAGCACCTGTTACAAAGGATGCTTTTGAACTAATTAAAAAAGCGATAACTTCGCCAATTTCGTGAGGTTTTGCAATACGTCCTAACGGATAATGTTGGCCCATCTCCTCTTTTGCTTGTTCCGCATCTTGATGGGATTGGGCAATTTGCTTATCTACAAGGGATGTATCTACGTCGCCAGGACATACACAATTTACACGTACTTCATGAGGTGCCATCTCAAGGGACAGTGATTTTGTAAAGCTTACGATAGCACCTTTTGATGCACCATATACTGAGCAGGCTACATTGCCCTGTAGGCCTGCATCACTAGATACGGTAACAATACTGCCCTTTACTTGACGTAAATAAGGCAATGCTGCTTGGCACAAGAATACAGTCCCTTTTACATTTGTACCAAACATTTCATCAAAGGCTGATTCAGATACATCGGCTAGTAGCTCTTCTTCATAATATCCAGCCGCCGTTACAAGAGCCGAAATACTACCGAAGAAATCTACCGTTTCTTTTACGATGCGCTGACAATCGCTAACACTGGATACGTCGCCTTTCACATAGCGCACCTTCGAAGAATAGCGGCGCAATTTCATCTTTGCCCTTTGTCCCGCTTGTTCATCGCGGCCATTGATAACGACGCACCAACCTTCTTGCAATAATAGCTTAGCTGTGGCAAATCCAATTCCCGATGTACCACCGCTAATCAATGCCACTTGAACATCATTTTTATGAGGCATACTCACACCTCCTACAAGGTAGAAATATAATCAAACACTAATTTTAACAACATCACTGTCGTAACAGACAGGAATACAACACGCACCAAAGAGGACCCTTTCGCAATGGCTAAATGAGATCCTAAATAGGCGCCCACAACTTGTCCCACCGCAGCGGCAAGACCATACATAATATTGACGTGTCCTAAATATAGAAACACAAGTAAAGATGCTAAATTACTGGTGAAATTTAAAATTTTAGCATTCGCCGAAGCATGGAGAAAATCAAATCCGGTAAAGATAAATCCCATAATGAGAAATGTACCTGTACCAGGGCCTATAAAGCCATCATAAATACCGATGCCAAGGGCAAAGGCCATACAAATATAAAGTGCTCGCCCCATTACTTGAGAGGTGCGATTTACTTCGCCCCAGTTCTTTTTAAAGACTACAAATAATGTAACGGCCACGAGTAATACGATGATAATCGGTTTAACATATAGCGGCGGTAATGATACAACCGCCAAAGTACCCAGCATAGAACCTATAAAGGTAAAAGGCAATAGTTTACGAACCAGCCTAAAATCAACCATATGGTTTCGTAAAAATGTAATTGATGCACTACCGGCCCCAAAGATACTAGACAATTTATTACTACCTAGAGCCACGCTAGGAGGCAAATTAGTTAGCAACATGGCCGGCACAGATATCAATCCACCGCCACCCACTATGGAATCCACAAAGCCCGCAAAGGCCCCTGCTACAGCAAGCAATATAAGTATCATTACCTCATAGGGTAATCCGGTTATTGCAATTAGCCATTCCATATACGACCTCCCATATCTCACATACATATACTATCATTTTACCATTCGTATAAGTAAAAACAATAGTCCTATATACAAAATAACGGTGACCAGGGTCACCGTTATGTATTATATCCTACTATGAATATGTTACGACTATTTTTTGTCTGCCAATCGATCTAATACCACTGTATAACCATCAGCACCATATACAAGGCATCGTTTCACACGACTAATCGTCGCTGTACTAGCACCGGTTTCTTCTACAATCGTTTCATAGCTATCACCAGCGCGTAACATTTTAGCCACTTGAAGTCGTTGCGATAATGCTTTCAGTTCATTAACAGTACAAATATCCTCAAAGAATGCATAACATTCTTCTACAGTTTGAAGTTGTAAAATGCCTTCAAAGAGCTCGTCATGTTGAGCACTTCTCAATTTTTCATTGACGCTCATAACGCCTCCTATTTCTTATTCATCGCTTTGGATAAACCGTCACCAATCATTTGGATAACTTGAACCATAATGATAAGAATGATGATGGTAGCAAGCATGATATCCCCTTGGAAACGTTGGTATCCGTAGCGGATAGCAATATCACCAAGGCCGCCGCCACCAATAGCACCTGCCATTGCAGAGTAACCAATCAAGTTAACGATAAGCACCGTAACATTATCGATAATAGTTGGCAATGCTTCTGGTAACAATACCTTGCGGATAATTTGGAATGGGCTTGCCCCCATCGATTGAGCAGCTTCGATAACACCGAATTGAATATCCTTAATGGATGTTTCTACAAGACGTGCTAAAAAAACGGAATCGCCGCCAATGTCAACGGTACACAAGCAGCCGTCGTACCAATGGACGTACCAACAACCATACGTGTAAACGGAATGATGGCAACCATTAAGATGATAAACGGAATGGAACGAGTCGCATTAACGATAGCCCCTAGAATCTTATTAAGCGCTGCATTTTCTAAAATATGTCCCTTAGAGGTAACCACCAATACAACGCCGAGCGGAATACCAATAATCATGGCCATAATCGTAGAGATAACGGTCATTTGCAATGTATCCAAGGTACCGGTTATCAACAATTTAATTACTTGCTCTGACATAACCGATCACCTCGCTTTCAATTGGTAATGTTCTGATATAGTCTAGCCCTTCTTGCGCCTTCATAGGATCACCATTCAAAATGATGATGAGACGGCCTACACTAGTGTTTTGAATGTAGTCGATGCCACCAAATAAGATGCTTACATCGAGGTCAAAACGACGTACTAAACCTGCTACAACAGGTTCATCTGTGGCTTGGCCGGTAAACTTCAATTTTACCAATGGTGCCGTACCAGCAATCCAGTCATCATGAAGTTCAATATGTTCAAGCGCTTCTTGTGGTAGGTTATCGCTTACTACTGAGCCAACGAAATCTTTTTGTAGTCGGTTTCTTCGGATTTGTAAATACTTCGAGCGTGCTACCTTCTTCTAAGATAACACCGCCTTCGATAACGGCTACGCGGTCGCATATTTCACGGATAACCTTCATCTCATGAGTGATGAGCACAATGGTAAGCCCCATCCGTTCATTGATATCCTTCAACAATTCCAAGATGGATTCTGTTGTTTGTGGATCCAACGCAGATGTAGCTTCATCGCACAATAATACCTTTGGATTAGATGCCAAGGCGCGAGCAATGCCAACGCGTTGCTTTTGACCACCGGATAGCTGGGATGGATAGTTATTCACGCGGTCCGATAAACCTACGATATCGAGAATCGGAGTGATGCGTTCTTTGATTTCAGCCTTGCTAAGCCCTTGCAATTCCAATGGGAATGCTACATTGTCATAGACCGTGCGCGAAGATAAAAGATTAAAATGTTGGAAAATCATGCCAATGTGTTTACGCGCTTTACGCAGTTCACTAGCACTCAATTTCGTTAAATCTGTGCCGTCTACGATAACGGAGCCCGATGTAGGGGATTCCAGCATATTGATGCAACGAATCAGTGTAGATTTACCGGCCCCTGATTGACCGATAATGCCGTAGATTTGCCCCTTTTCAATGGTGAGGCTAATATCCTTCAGCGCTTCTACACGATTAGCACCTTCGTAGACCTTGCTAATGTGTTCTAATGTAATCAAAATATGTCCTTTCTTTGTGAAAGCTCCCCTTACCAGCCACTATAGCTACCATATTGATACCTATAGTATGCTAATTAAGCCAAGCCTTCTTCCATTAATTTTTCTAGACCATGACGTAATTTCATAGTCACTGCACCTGGTTTACCATCAGCTACAGGATTTCTGTCGAGTTTTATAATCGGAATCACACCACCGGTTGTATTGGTAAAGAATAGTTCATCCGCATCATCAACGAAGGCGCGGTCAAACTCTTTTTCGATAACAGTGATGCCCAATGAAGGTGCCACACGAGTGATAACCATTTGACGCGTAATGCCCTTCAAAATATGATTATCCGCTGGATGTGTATAAATAATTCCATCTTTTACGGCAAATACATTGGATGTAGCCCCTTCGGTACAAATGCCATCGCGGAATAACATCGCTGTATAAGCAAATTTCTTTTCCGCCTTTGTTTGCGCCAAAATGTTAGGAATCAAATTCGTTGTTTTAATGTCTACATGCCCCCAACGTTCATCAGGCAATGCGATAGCTTTCACACCGGATTCCAACTTGTTCACTGCATCCATATCGAGATTATGAATGGACATGAGCATTTGTGGTTCAAGTTTAGAGCGATCGTACGCATGATGGCGTGGCGCTACACCACGTGAGATTTGTAAGTAAATATAACCTTCCTTGATTTCACTTTGTTCAATCAAAATTTCGTGAAGTTCGGTCAAATCATCTGGTGTCATTTTTACGGGAATGTCCATTTCACGCATGGATCGATATAGACGATCTTGGTGATAGGACAATGCAAAACAACGACCTTTTGTAACACGTACAACTTCATATACAGAATCGCCGAATAAGTAACCACGGTCATCAATGCTGATTACCTTTGCACCTGGTTCGACGAATTCACCGTTAAAATATGTTAATTCTTTCATAAGAGCACCTCATTTTCCCTTGTTGTAACTCTAATCAGTATGATTGTATTATAGCACAATCACAGATTAATTTTCACACTTTACATTGTGAAAGTTTTCAAATTAGTCATAAAAAAATCCGCCCTCTACCGATAACTATAAGTTATGGTAGGAGCGGATTCTATTGTAATTAGTTATATACCAATCTTACAGGGCTTGTATAAGCCTATTAGTTGCCAAGAATATATTTTCGAATTGGCTTTGGTATTTGTTTTAAACCTACTGTCGTCAAGTAGGATAATCCTACGGCCATCACATACAACAGCACTACGTGAGGCACTGTAAATAGAAGATTATACTTGGCCATGATACCGGTCATGATCAATAACCAGAACGGATGTGCCAAATAGATGCCGTATGAAGTATCCCCAATTTGTGACCAGAACGCCTCCATCGTATTGTTGAGGGGCATCACTTGGAATAGGAATAAGCTAAACAATGTGCCCAATGCCGTATAGAATACACCCATTGGACTCAACTGATGCACTGTGTAAATCGCTTCGAGCACCGTATAATGCCATACATCCATGACATAGTAGTAGGCGCCCAACATGGATAGAATCGATAAAATGGCACATGTGGCCAATAGATATCGGTAACGCCACATATAATCCTTCACCTGTTCATATCGTTCGGCTACAACAGCACCAAAAAGGAATATCCATACATAATGAATCACCCAATAATTAAGGCGCATATCGAAGAGATATTTTATGGCTGGAGAATCGCTAAACTGTTGTGTCACCCAGGCCCCCAATCGATAAGATGATATAAAGTCAACACCTAATTGGATGGCAAATAAGATGACAAGCCAAGGAATGGGGGCTTTCAAAATCCACTGTACCATCACACGCCATAGTGGCATGAGCACATAGAACCATACCAGTATAACCATAAAATATAAATGGTACATACTGTTACCAAACAAGAGGTTCACAAGCAATGGTCCAGGGATGGAGATTTCCAAAATTGTGCGCCGTTATGCCTGTATAGATAAGGTAGAATAGGGACCACACAATGTAAGGATAGAGCACCACTTGAAAGCGTCGTTTCATAAAATCCTTGTAACTAAATGGATCGTTTACCGATGTATGGTAGAACAAACCAAAGGCTGACAGGAAGAAAAATGCAGGGCACTGCAAAACGCGATAAGATTTCCAACACGCTAATGAGTTGTAAATTAACGAACGGATTTTGTAATGCATAGGAGCCGACATGAATGCCGATAACGCCGAGCATACAAAGGCCACGCATATAGGTTATTTCAGGCAAAAACGATCGTTTCATAGGCGATTATTGTTGAGGCACAGCGGCCGGTGTTGGAACGATGCGCGGTGAAGTCGATGCTTGATGTACTACCGTTGTCGAAGTTGCAGCTGGTGCAGCTTGAGTTGTTGTAGTTGGCACAGCTGGAGCGGCTTGTACTTGTCCATCGGCTTGTGCAGCCGCAGCAGCTGCTGCAGCTTCAGCTTGTCTCTTCGCTTCTGCTTCCCGTTGCATACGAATTTCTTTTTGAAGAGGTACTACTGGTTTATCATAAACAGTAATATCCGTTTCAAACAAACGGCCCCATGGGAATGTAGCCTTAACTGTACGAGGGTCTACCTTCAAATAAGTTTCACTGAAATCTTGTACACGTTCTTGTAAATACTCTTCTAATTTTGAATTCAAATCACCAGAGTAGCGTACATTGTCGGTACGAATGGAATCTTGCATACGATAAATATCCTTGCGGATATTCGCTTGGTATGCCCAGTTATCCAAATATTGTTGGGTCAACATATCGCGATGCCCTTCTGGGGACATAGTTTGTAGCAATAAGCCTTGTGCAATCGCATAGCCTACCGTATTACTTGCTGTATTCCAGCCATTGTAAGCGCCGATTTTATAGAGTAAATCGCGTTTATATAAAGCGCCTAACAAGGTATTATCAGAGCCATTGTTATAGGCAATATCCGCAATGCTCACGTTTACACCTTGTTCCGTAGCTTGTTGAATACGATCTACAAAGGCAGTCGTAGCTTGAGAAATCATTGGGAAGTTACCAAAGGTTTCAGATTCGGATGTGCTCGTAGAAAGCGGTGTATTAACAGCGAGAAGAACAGTTGGTTTACCTGCAGTTGTCATCGTACCACCAACGGCTTCTACGTGTTCCGCAATCGTTTTATCAACGGTTTGGTCTTCGTAACCTGGCAATGTTTTGCCGGCACCACCAAGTGGATAGATAACGGAGAACGTAGGTTTTTCCGCACTTTCATCGGTACGAGAACGAGCCATCAACAATAAACCGAGTTGATCTGCCCCAGGGAAGCTGCCATATTGTGTACGTGGAATGCCCTTGGAGTATTGATTTAAATAGCGTCCTTCCAATGCGGATTGAGACAATTGGGATGTATCATCATGGCCCAATGCAAAGTATGCAAAGACACCATTACGCGCTTCATCGATCAAGTCTTTATTCACTTGCATATTTTTTTGACGGCGAGAGAACCAGTCTTGTAGATATTCTACAGGGACAGAGGCTTGCAAGCTCATCAATTTTTGCGTTTCCGCTTGTGTCAATGTGCCTGCATCCAATTTATCTTGTAGTGCAGCAATTTGGAATATGGTTGGACCATAATCTGCATAGTAGGATGGTTCTGTACCACCCCCACTAGCGCGTGGGGAACGCATTACGGTACCAAAGCCATAAATGCGTATATTTTTATGGTTTGCCTTAAGCGCTTCGATGCGTTTTAAACGATTTTCCAATGTGCTCAATGGCAAATTATGTTTACGAGAATCCACAAGGCCGCCATAGATTAAGGTATCTGTACTCAATACCATAACATCGGCACGGCCCGCATTTTGCTCTACCCAATTCCAGATTTGATCGGCTTGCCCTTTGTAGGTTTTACCGGAAATCAAATTTTGTGGTGGTGTTAACACCGTCATCCCCGCTGCCTTTGCAGTATCAACTGTATATTGTAGGCTTACTGGACGATCATCTTGCGGAACATATAACACAGTTTCCGCATCAACTTGAATGGATGTACCCGTAGCAATAGCCGTAACCATTAACGCTACTTTCAACCATTTTTTAGACATAGGTTAAACTCCTTTATCAAGCACGCTTGTGCGTACCATTTCACAACTGTTGTAAGGGATACAATCATAAAAAAATAACTAATATTACAATTATATCACTTAGTCATAATTTGGCAAATGTATCGCATAAAACCAATTATTATCTGACACGAGGCAGGCTCCAGTGATATTTTATAGCTAGTAGACGAATGACCAGCACAATGGTGAAAGCCCCATATACGGCTTGCCCTGCCCAATCGCTAATTACCAGTAGATAATAGGCTATACCGCCAATAATACTAGGCAACGCATATACGTCTTCTTTCAGTACGGAAGGCACGCGCTGCGCCAACATATCGCGCAGAATGCCACCACCTACAGCGGTAATGGTACCAAGCAATACGATGAATATAGGCAAGTCCGGATATAGTGTATACCCTGCAGAGGCACCCGTTACGGTAAAGGATGCTAAGCCAAGAGCATCGGCAAACAAGTAACTAGCGCGGCTGCGAGGCCCCATCATATTGCGATGATAGCGACTGTTATAAATAGCAAATACAATAAAGGTTACCACGAGGACGACCGTAACGTACACTACATTACGAAGTGAGTTTGGCGGGAAATAACCTAGTAGTACATCACGAATCACACCACCACCTATAGCGGTAGCAAGGGCGAGCACGGCCATGCCGAAAATATCCATTTTACGGGACACGCCTACAAGTGCGCCTGATACGGCAAATGCGACGGTGCCGATCATATCAAACATATACCAAATAATATCCATACTAGCCTCACACAAGCAACTGACACAACGATTAAATCTATTCGCAAAAATACGATAAAATATGATAGACTCTATGTAAGATATTATACATTAAGAGGTGCAATAATGACAAAAAGACCCTAATGGATTCAACCGAACTTAATACAATGGACGAGCGCAGTCGTGACGAATACTTTATGAGCCTTGCCATCGAAGAAGGCAAAAAAAGCGTATGCCCTTGGCGAAATTCCTATTGGCGCCATTTTGGTCCACGATAATCAAGTCATTTCACGTCATCATAACCGCCGTGAACTGGATCATGATGCAACAGCTCACGCCGAGGTTCTCGTCATCCGTGAGGCCTGTAATAGCCTAAAGCGCTGGCGGTTGACTGGATGCACCCTGTATGTTACGATAGAGCCGTGTCCTATGTGCGCAGGGGCCATTATTAACAGCCGTATTGATCGCGTTGTATATGGTGCTAGCGACTACAAAGGAGGCGCCGTAGAATCACTGTTTAATGTGCTATCCCATCCGGGACTAAACCATGAGCCACAATTGCAAGCAGGCATCCTCGCTGATGAATGTAGCCAATTGATGAAAGATTTCTTTAAAGAGCGTCGTAAAGCACGGAGGAGTACCCAAGAGGCTGAAGGGTCCGCACTCGAAATGCGGTAGGTCGGGCAACCGGCGCGGGGGTTCAAATCCCTCCTCCTCTGCCATATTTAAAATGATAATGATAGAGATATAATAGATAAACCTAGATACATATAATACAGATGTTATCTAGGTTTTATTTGTATACATATAGTATATAATATAAATATATTATATATTACATCATCAATCAACGAGGTTTACTATGCAAAAGTATTATCCTTATCTCATCACGCTGAGTCACATGATTAATGACTCATGCCAAAGTGTATTACCTGCATTATTGCCGCTGTTTATCTATACGTATGGACTGTCCTTGGAGCAAGCAGGTTTTCTTATCTTAGCGAACACGGCATTATCGTCATTACTACAACCATTGCTAGGGTATATTTCAGACAAGCTCAATCAGCCACGACTCATCGCAGCAGGCACGTTATTATCCGCATGTAGTACGGGGATGATGGGTTTTGTTTCTTCTTATGAAAGTCTCCTTATATGTGCCACACTAGCTGGTGTGGGTTCTTCCATTTTCCATCCTGAAGGAGCAAAAATTATGAACCGCCTCGGAGGTGGCAAGAAGGGCAAAGCAATGGGAACCTTCGCCATCGGCGGTAGTTCAGGCTTCGCCTTTTGGTCCTCTATTTGCTGGCGCTATCGCCTATACAGTAGGTGCACATGGTCTAGCAGCTTTCACCGTAGCCGGTATTATTATATCTACCGTTCTATTCCTGCTCATGCCACGTATCGTAGCTCATGCCCAAACTATCGACCAAGCCGTAGCCACCGAAAATCCAACAGTTGCGGCTCAGCCACTGAAAAATTATTGGAAATATTTTGGTATATTGTTCATCATTATTCTAAGCCAATCGGTTAATTTCCGCGTTATTAATGCATTTATCCCTGTATTCTGGACTCATGAACTCGGCACGAGCCCCGAACAAGGTAGTTTTGCATTAACCGTATTCTTTAGCATCGGCATCTTTATGACCTACATCGGTGGCTTATTGGGCGATAAATACGGTCCTATCAAAATCATTAGATTATCTCTGTTGATTTGGTTGCCATCCATGTTCCTATTAACACAAGTCCCTGAGTTTTCTGTAACGATTATGATGCCACTCGCCTATCTGATTTTAGCTCATGATTGGTGCTGCAAAGGCCATCAGTTACAGCCCTGTTATTGTACTGGGCCAAACTTATCTAGCTAAGAGCATCGGATTTGCATCAGGCATCACCCTTGGCGTAAGCCAAACAATCGGCGGCATCATCGCACCGGTTGTAGGGAATTTAGCAGATACCTATTCCCTACCAGCAGCCATGATGACACTAGTTCCATTCCTTATTGTGGGACTGGTCGCATCATTGCTACTAAAGGATCCTAAAAAATTACAATAATATTAGAAAAACAGCGTTATAACCAAACGGGTCATAACGCTGTTTTCTTATTTATAGGATTATAGGACGAACTGTTTTCCGTATATAAAACCAATTAATGCTTTAACATTTCATTCAAAATAACCACATCAGTTTCTTTCATGCCTTGTGCTACGACACCGATACTTTTAATCGTATCATCAACGGAGTGAGCTACAAGGCCATCACCCTTTTGATAACTCTTGTTAAGGCGAGCTTGTTTATAGCCCATGAAAGCTCCATCTAAGGAGATGGCAATTTTACCGGCACAAGATGGTTTCGCCCCATCACATACGATACCGGATAGGCTAACAAGGCCATTTACGAGTGTATCTTCGATAATATCTTTACTATCGCCTTTCAAGAAGGCAATACCAGCTACACTTACAATGCCAGCCGATACGACACCACAGTATGCCGATAATTTACCGATACCAGATTTAACGTAAAGCGTTAACAAATTGGCAAACACAAGAGCTCGGTACAGTTCCTCATCGGTTTTACCAAGCTCCTCAGCGGTTGTAATGATAGGCATAGATACGGTCAATCCTTGGTTGCCAGAGCCGGAGCAAATAACTACAGGCAACGGGCACCCACTCATGCGTGCATCAGATCCTGCTGCAGCACGAGCCTTGCACTTTGTTTCTAGAGATGGGGTTTCATCATCAAGCAATAACAATCGACCAATATTGGCACCATAATCATTGGATAAACCTTCATTCGAAATGGCCGTATTATATTCTACCTGCTGCTTAATGCTAGGTAAGATACCGAAAATATCACCAGCTTTTGCAAATTCATAGATACTATCGAATGTCATCTGGCAAGTACTACGTTCAGCCTCTTTAATTTCGTTAATGGTTTCAGAAATCACGTTTCCATCTATGGACACATAGGTAATATTGGTATGTGCATTTTCAATGCGTACCACTGCCGTATGTTCATCGGTGGTGGCCGTAATTTCAATGTAGAGATTATCAACACCTTCCGCTAGTTCTACAGTGCAAAGTTAGCCTCTAATAAGGTGCCTAACCATTTACGATCTTCATCGGTAGCCGATTCTAACACCTCTAGTTCTCGTTCTGGATGGCCTACGATGGCGCCGAGCACGGTAGCCGCAGCTAAGCCTTTGCGGCCTCCAGAGTTCGGAATGACCACGGATTTTACGTTCTTAATGATATTGGCACTGCATCGCGCATGAATGTGGTTGGGAAACTCATCCAATACGGATGCGGCCTTGGCCGCTGCATAAGCCAACGCAATTGGCTCTGTACAGCCAAAGGCAGGTCGCATTTCTTTTTGTAATAATGAAATATAATCCATATTATACTTCCGCGATGATTTCCACTTCTACTGCAACGCCCAATGGAAGATCTTTTACAGCCACGCAAGAACGAGCTGGTTTAGATGTAAAATATTTTGCATATACTTCGTTGAAAGGTTTGAAGTCATTGATATCAGCTAAGAAGCATGTTGTTTTGATAACCTTGGAGAAATCAGAACCTGCTTCGGCTAATACAGCTTCAATATTTTTTTGCATACTTGTTCAGTTTGTGCTTCGATACCTCCTTCAACTACGGAACCCTGTAGCAGGGTTAATCGCTACCTGACCAGAAGCGAACAAGAAACCGCCAGCTACTTTTAGCTTGGGAATAGGGACCTACTGCTGCAGGCGCTTTTATCTGTGTGAATTGTTTTCATAATAGGACTCCTTTTTACAATACATACATCATATAGAAATTATTATACATTAATATCGATGTTTTTTTCAATATATTTTATTTAATAGATTTGAAAAGCATCTGCAAAGATTGGCATAAAATATTGACGTTGTACATCACTAGTCAATGCCAAGAACAATGTAGGCTTTTGTGGATTCATTACGAGTGCCGCTTTTGCATAATATGGGAATTTGATACCTTCCGCATCAACTAATACACGAGAACCTACCGTATATGTTTGATACTTTGTATTATTCATTTTCTCCATTTGTTCTGTGTTTTCTACAGTAATTGTAGTAGGTTTTTGGCTTTCACCAACTACACCAACGGCAGTGCTGTAACCTGTACCAGCACTTACATAGATGGAACCGGGTACGTTCTTATCTGGCAATGTAAATGTTTTAGATTCTTTTGGCAACAGATTATTAACCGTAGTCAACATGAGTTGTTCTGTAATCGGATCCAACTCACCATTATTGAGTATGGCTAATACAGGAAGGACAGACGCATTAGCCTTAGGGTTATCAAACAATGCATTGGCTGCCGTTTTCAAATCTACGGCTACTAACAAAGCGTCCTTTTGGCCTGTTTTATCTTCCCCTTGTAATTGATATACATCATAGGAAACGCCCATATAGTTAAGCGCAGATAATGCATCCTCATTACTTTGGCGAGTCCGTTTATTCGTAGTTGGTTTTGCATTATCCTTGATAAGCAAATCCTTTATAATATCCACAGAATCTGTAGTAGATGCGGTTGCTACCGTAACTGTATTAGGAACAGACATGGATCCTGCTATGGTTTTTACATCTTTTGCACCAGCAAAACTAGTCACAGCACCAACTAAACAAGCTGCTAGCACAAGAGTTTTTAATGGTTTCATTATTTATTGCCTCCCTTTAGGGTTTTCAATCCATACATGGATTCTAATTGTCCTGACCAATAGTCTCGGCTCGTATCTTCGGTAGCCAAGATTTGTACTGTAAGCCCATCGTTTTGTGGCATTGCATACATAGTTAAGCTACCAGGCAATACAAAGCCATCATATTTTAAGCTGCCGCGCGCACACTCATACCGGCCATAGCACCAAACTTAGATGTATATGGTTTAAATGATATTTCTGTAGCGCCCATTGTAAAGTTAGGGATGACTCTCTTAAACAGATCTACGCCCTCTTGCACACTTTGTCTATTCTTTTGCGACAACGATGCATCTTGCATAGCACTTTGTTGTATTGTTTTAATCATATCGCGATGCATAGTAGCATTTAAATTTGCTATTTGTGGCTCTAACACCTTGCGTTCAAGTGTAACTGTGGTCATGTTAGAAATAAACTTCTCTGCATTAGATTTTGTGTAAGGCTCGCTAACAGATTGTGCTTTCACTTGTTTATCGGCCATTGCTGCGTTAACAATTTGAGTAGCTGTACGATCGAGATAATTAATCGCCTCTTTATTTACATTGTATGTAAGCAACCAACCTGTATGATGACCTAATGTACTATCCCCAGATAATTGATACAAACTATACCCATCTAAGGCAGTACCTTTAAATTCCTCTTTTACCATTGGGTAGGATGTTTTTATGCGGTCATTCATAGATTTTGTAGCTCGCTCATTAGCTGTTTGAAGGGTCTTATTTTGTTCCATCGTTCTGAAAGTAGGATTTGTAGGAATCGCATCTACAGCTACCGCGTGTACACCATTATTAGTGGTAGCATACTGACCATAACCTAAATCAATTGTATCGGCACAAGCTACAGCCGCCATACCTACCGTTAAGCAGGTAGCGCAAGCTAGTGTCATTACCTTCTTACTCCACGTTTTCATAGTCTCACCTCATGAATATATGAATTGAATTATATAAGTAAGTTACATTAAGAATTTTAAATATACATATAATATTATACTATATAATTGTACTAACATGATAGGTACACCAAATTTACATTTCTCCTAATGTACTATACAATACTTAAAGATAAGAAAACGTATTTCTAACAGAAAGGAGTTGGCATTTCGCCACACCATTATGATACAAGAATTAATTCCTCTCACTAGACCTCGCACATTGGCTGCTGCATTAGGGCCAACCATCTTAGGTGCTGCATTTAGTTATTATACCTTCGGTGCACTTCATGGCACAGGACTCGCCATATTCCATACAATTCTTATATTTTTAGCCGTCGTATCGGCTCAAATCATCGCCAATTTATGGAATGAATTGAAAGATTTTAAATCTGGTCTTGATGCGGGGCAAAAAATAGGTAATGCTGGTTCCCTTACCCGTGGTGCAGTGACGCCAAAGCTCATCTCCACTATGATTAAGGTTCTTATGATTGTACCTATCATCATCGGCCTATACCTATCAGCCACCATTACATGGTGGTACATTCCGGCCGGCATCATCTGTATTTTAATTAGTTTTTTGTATTCAGGTGGCCCAAAGCCAATTTCTCGCACACCATTTGGGGAAATCTCATCCGGTATCGCCATGGGTTTTGCTATTGTCCTCATTACAGGCTTTGCGTGGACGCGTGAACTTTCACTAGCATTCCTAATCCCTGCACTACCGGCTACCCTATTAGTTGGATCCATCATGCTCACCAACAACATTCGAGATATTCGAAACGATGAAAAACACGGTCGTCGCACATTACCAATTGTATTAGGCCGCGACCGTGCCATCAGCCTAATGAGCATCACCTATATCTTTAACTTCTTCTGGATTGGTGCCTGGATCTATTTGAAAGTCCTCCCAATCCCAGCATTACTCGCATTACTAGCCATCATCCCAGCATTTAAAACCATCAAAACATTCTATACCCATGTGGACGAAATCAAATTAGATAAAGCCATGGGTACTACCGCTGGTGCTGCTATGTTATATCAATTACTATTAGGTATAGGGCTCATTATTAGCCGTTAACCAAACTAAAAGACAATAAGCAAAGGAGCTACCACTCAAAACCTCCACCGGCCGGGTCTGACTCCGGCCTACGGCCTACGCAGGGCCAAAGTCGGTTTTGAATGGCAGCTCCTCTTTCTATATAACTTTTAGTTATGGATAACTACTAATAATACATACTTGCATGATGGGAAATAATTTAGTACTATAAGCTTATCGAATTACATTTAATTTTCTCGAAAAGGAGAGTGTTTGTATGAACAAATTTAGCATTAGCGGCTACAGTCGTTCTCGGCGGTGCGCTATTAATCGCAGGTTGCGGCAGCGATAATAATAAAGCGGCTAGCAGCGGTGACAAACAAGTATTAAAAATTGGTGCTACTGCAGTACCACATGCGGAAATCTTAGAACAAGTAAAACCGATTTTAGCAAAAGATAATATCGATTTACAAATCACAGAATTCACTGATTACAATACACCAAATCTAGCATTGGGTGATAAAGAAATCGACGCTAACTTCTTCCAACATGTGCCATACATGGAGGAATTCGCAAAAGCACATAACCTTCCTCTAGTATCTGTGGGTGGCGTTCATCTTGAACCAATGGGCTTATATTCCCGTCAAATCAAAGATTTAAAAGACCTTCCTAAAGGTGCAAAAATCGCTATTCCTAATGACCCTACAAATGGTGGTCGTGCATTAATGTTATTACAAAAAGCTGGTCTTATCACATTGAAAGACTCTAACAATATCTTATCCACTGTACAAGATATCGCTTCTAACCCTAATGGTTACCAATTCGTAGAATTAGAAGCAGCTCAAGTGCCTCGTTCCATCGACGATGTTGCACTAGCAGCTATCAACACAAACTATGCATTAAGTGCAGGTCTTAACCCTGGTAAAGATGCATTGTTCATCGAATCTAATGATTCCCCTTACGTAAATGTCGTAACTGTTCTTAAAGGCAATGAAAACGACCCTCGTATCAAGAAATTGATGGAAGCTCTTCATAGCCCTGAAATCAAAAAATTCATTCAAGATAAATACCAAGGTGCAATTGTTCCTGCATTCTAATGGTCATTATCTTATGCTAAAAGGCTGGAGCCACGCGCTCCAGCCTTTTTCTTGTACTACGTATATTTCACTGTAGAAGGATCTATTTACCAGTTACATCGCATTCAGAAAAACTAAATGGTAATAGTTCCTCTATAGTTACTATTTTTTTATATTCCCCATCAAGTTTCCCATAATGATTAGAGGTATTTTTAAACATTCAGCCATTTGACGACGACATGCCACATGGCACTAGGAATCCTTCCGTATCGCAATACGGCAAGGGCCTTAAATTTTCTATGACCTTCGGATACGGCTTTGAAAAATGGCCGTTCGTTCATACAGTTTGTGAGACCATAGAGGCATTTTTCTATATTGCACCCTTCAAAAAGGGTACCATCTTCGCATAACAAGGCAGCGCCAACAGCGAAATGTGAATATGGAGAATAAGCGTTTTCACGAGATTTTATGGCGTAATCCATAAGTTTTTGAATTTCTAATTCTGTCATATACGACTCCTTATTCCACAATATCAAGGATTGTATCCACTACGCTCAGAGTTCGTCACCAATTGTAATAGCTCTCACTATAAGTCTTAGCTGCATTAGTCAAAGTAAGCTTTCATCAGAGGCATACAAGGTCAATATACATTCACCTTCAATAATGGCATCACCAGTTTTTTTATGCATGATAATACCTGCACTATAATCGATAGGGCCATCTTTAATGGTGCGGCCAGCACCAAGCATAACAGATGCTATACCACATTGTTCGGTATTCATATGGGTAATGTAACCAGCCTTAGGCGCTATTACATCAGATGTACATTGGCCGATAACTAGTAGGCTTTCATCATCAATCACAGAGCTATTACCACCTTGAGCGTCAATCATGAGGCGTAGACGTTCAGTGCAGCGCCAGAATCGAGCAGCCTGCACGTTTTGAGGTAGGGCGGTTTCATAGTCGCAGATGTGGCTTCAAAACTGAGCATGTGAGCAGCCATGATAATACATTCATGAGTCAAGTCCTCAGGGCCATGACCTCTCTAATATCAATGACCTCTCGAATTTCTAAGGCATTGCCTATGGCATGACCAAGGGGCCGATCCATATCCGTCAAAACAGCCTTAAGGGAACGACCGTTTTCACGTCCAATATCTACCATAGCCTTAGCCAAGGAACGGGCCTCTTCAATGGTTTTCATAAAGGCTCCACTGCCGACCTTTACATCTAGTAGAATGGCTTGCGCACCAGATGCCAATTTCTTGCTCATCACGGAGGAAGCAATAAGAGGAATACTGTCCACTGTTCCCGTTACGTCACGCAAAGCGTAAAGTTTTTTATCGGCTGGTGCCAAGCCTTCTGATTGACCTATGACGGCAAGACTATTCTATTCACTTGGGCGATAAAACTCTTCTTGACTAGGATACTTTCAAATGGAATCAGATTCCATTTTATCGATAGTCCCCTGTATGCACCCTAGGCCTCTACCGAACATTTTTGCGACCTTACCACCACAGGCGGCCACTAAAGGAGCAATGATAAGTGTCGTCTTATCCCCTACACCACCTGTACTATGTTTATCTACGGTGATACCATCAATTGACGATAAATCCACCATTTGTCCTGACTGAGCCATCGAGAGTGTCAACGTACCGAGTTCTCGAGCATTCATACCATTAAATACGATGGTCATCAATAGAGCACTTACTTGATAATCAGGAATAGTACCATGTACATAGCCCTCTATGACAAAACGAATTTCCTCATTTGTTGAGTGCTAAATTAGCTCTTTTTCAAAATAATATCATACATGCGCATAGTTACACCGCCATTCTAAGAAACCACCTAAGCACTGCCTGGTGGTTTTTCTTTTTACTTCTTCGTCCAAATGATCTTTTAGGAGCTCTACGGCCGCACTCGCCCCGATACGACTACATCCTTCTGCAATATAAGCCTTCATATCAGAAATGGAACGAATGCCTCCGGCACACTAATCTGTGCATGTAGGGACCAATGTAGCTTCTTAAATAGTTTGACATCTTCTAATATAGCGCCACCACTACCAAATCCAGTTGAGGTCTTGATAAAATCTGCGCCGCCTTCCGTTACACAATGGCATAGTTCTATCTTTTCTTCATTCGTTAAGAAACAGGCCTCGATGATAACCTTTAAAATGTTATCACCGCATACGGATTTAAGAGCCTTGATTTCCTCTGTTATAGCATGAAAATCCCCTTGTTTCGCATCACCTAGATTGATGACCATATCCACTTCTGATGCACCTTCTGCAATAGCTTGTTTCGCTTCCGCCACCTTGGATTCTGTCGTTTGATAGCCTAGAGGAAACCCAATAACGGTACAAACATTCAAATTGGGATATGCATTATGAGCGGATGCCACAAAATCAGGGGGAATACAAACTGATGCCGTATGATAGGCCAATGCATCTTCACAAATCACCTTAATTTCGTCCCATGTAGCAATGGGTCTTAACAATGTATGATCCACATAGGTTAATAGTTCTTTACCTAACATGACTACCTCCAAAACAATCTATTATTCTATTAGGATTAGTTACCATCGTAACCGAGCACGTCTTTAGAAAAAGGACATCTGCTCTGGTTCTGGTTCCTTATGTAATTCTGCTTGTGCAGCTTTATTTTTTTCATCGATGAATGGTTCAAGAGGTACGCCTGTTTTTGAAAGTAGTTCGGGTAGTGAGTTCGCCCCTTTCAAGCGAGCTGCCTCGATAGCAACCTTGGCGCATGTTTCAGCATCATCCAATGCATAATGATGCTTAAATTCTATGCCTAAGTACGCCGCCATTGTGTTCAATTTGTGATTTACCAAATCGGGCCATACGGCACGAGAAATTTTTACAGTACACGCATAGTCAAGTTCTGGCCAAGGAATGTTATAGTAATCAAGAGTGGCACGCAATACATTCATATCGAATTTTGCATTATGGGCAATCATGATTTTTCCCTTCAAATGATTTTCATAGATAGCAGGCCATAGTTGATCAAATGTCTTTTCATGCAACACTTCTTTAGGTTCAATTCCATGAATTTCAATACATTCTGGGTCAAAGGACATAAACGGTGGTTTAATAAGACTATATGCTTTTTTGGTAATCTGCCCATTTTCAACGGTAATGACCGCTAAGGAACAGGCGCTATTTTTATATTTATTAGCTGTTTCAAAATCCAATGCTACAAAATCTAACATGGTAATCCTTTCTTAGCTATTAACAACATATTATATACATCAGTCCGATATACATATATCAACTCGTATTAGGAATCATCTTCACTTCTGTATTTATTATATCATGAACGCGAAGAAAATCGATGTATAAAAGCAGTTCTTAAGCCGACTTTCACAACGGATTTTCATTGACAGGACGCCCTATTCTATGTGAAAATTATTTAGATATATAAGTACTATGGAGGTTATAACATGGCAGATGACAGATTAATCGTCGCCCTCGACGTATCCACAATGGATGCGATGAAATCTATCGTGTCCTCACTCGGGGACTCCGTTAGTTTCTATAAGGTGGGCATGGAATTATTCTACGCCGAAGGGGACCAAACGGTTCGCTATTTGCAAGAGCACGGCAAACATGTATTTCTCGATTTGAAATTACATGATATTCCTAATACGGTGGCCCATGGCGTATCTTCCCTTACTCGTTTAGGCGCCAATTTAATTACCATTCATGGTCAAGGTGGTCCTATAATGATGAAAGCTGCCGCTGAGGGCTGCTCGTGAAAGCGCTGAAAAAAACTAGGGCATCGAACGTCCAAAAACTATTAGCGATTACCGTATTTAACGAGCTTTGATGACGAATCTTGGACATCTATTGGCGGTCAATTACCAATTGCAGACCAAGTAATTCGCCTTGCTAAACTAGCAAAAGAATCCGGTATGGACGGTGTTGTATGTTCCGCTTTAGAGGCTAAGATGATTCGCGAGGCCTGTGGACCAGATTTCCTTATCGTTACACCAGGTATTCGCCCATCCTTCGCAGCTACAAATGACCAAAAGCGCATTGCTACACCATCGAGTGCATTACAGGATGGTGCATCTCGCCTTGTTATTGGCCGACCTATTACGCAGGCTGAACATCCACAAGAGGCGGTACGTTTAATTATTGAAGAAATGGAGAGTGTATCCAAATGATGTCAGAACAAGAAGTAAAACAATTACTTATCGATACTCAAGCAATTTTAGAAGGTCATTTCTTATTGACTTCTGGTCTACATAGCCCTATGTACGTTGAAAAATTCAACGTGTTACAACATCCAAAGTACACTGAAACATTGTGTAAAGAATTGGCAGAACGCTTCCGCGATCAAAACGTAGAACTCGTTATTGGACCTATGACCGGCGGTATCTTATTAGCTCACGAAGTCGGTAAAGAATTAGGCACACGCGCTATCTTTACAGAACGTGAAAAAGGCGTTATGACATTGCGTCGTGGATTCAAAATCGAACCAGGTACACGCGTACTTATCGTAGAAGATATCGTAACTACAGGCGGTTCCGTACAAGAAGTTGTTAACGTAGTTAACCAATCCGGCGGTGAAATCGTAGGCGTAGGTCTTCTCGTTAACCGTTCTGGCGGCAAAGCTGAATTCGGTGTACCAAAAGAAAAAGTACAAGCATTACTTAACCTTGAAGTACCAACATACAAACCAGAAGAATGCCCTCTCTGCAAAGAAGGCGTAGCTATGACAGAACGCGGTTCTAAACACATCAAATAAAATTATAAACAGATACAAAAAGAGCTCCTTCACTGAGGAGCTCTTTTTTTGCTAATGTAGTTATTGTGTAAGAGAGAGATTCTGATACGAATGTATCACATAGAGTGTGTGAGCTCTATGGTGGCCATGAATGCACTTTCATGACCACGCGCTCTAAAAAGTGTTGTGAGAAAAAGAATCAATAAAATACTATTGATTTTTGAGTAATCTGTGGTGCACCTTGTTCCACAGGTGGTTGAGACGCATTACCATTTGGTTGGCCCCCTTGAGGCATTTGGCCAGGTTGACCTTGCAGGCATCATTTGGTTTTGACAATTTTGGTACATATGTTGACCATTATTTGGTCCCCATACCATCTTGAGGCATCATTTGATTATTTCCATCCATCATATGTTGGTCCATATGCATATTAGAACCATCATGTCTATGTGGTTTTCTAAACTGTTGTTCATTGGTTTTCATCCATTCACCAAAAATTTGGTAAATCATTTACAGCAAAGGATGTACCTACCCCTACAGCACTGATTACAGTTAGAATGGCAGCAATTATAATTCGTCTCATAGGGTCCTCCTTAATCTACATTGCTGAAAATAACGTTCGCGTACACCACGAAGTTCAGCACCGATAAATATACATGTAAGGCCACCAAAAAGGCCTACACCTGCGAGTGCAACTAAAGTTATCATAGATAACGCAGGAAATGCAGTTACATTTTTCAAATGGTTGCCATGAGCTACCTAATAAATATAAAATAGCTGGCGTAATCACCAATATAAGTACGCCTACAATATAGGCTAACGCACTGCCAATAGCAACTAATGTCTTCGATGCCTTTTTTGCCATTCCCGGCAGTTGTGGTAATAAGCGTTCTTTATACTCATCAAATCTAGCATAGATTTCTTGCATATTCACAGATTTACTTGTATTACCATCCTCATTTAACGTATCTGTAATAATTCCAGCATCTACATAGGATGCATAAATTTCTCTGAGTCCCCAAAGGATTTAATAATTTCATCATCTGTAAGGCCTTTTTCATGGCCTACAGCAAAGTGTTCTTCATAAACCTCTATAATACTTTCAACATCAGCAACACGTGCCTTTTTGAAGATATTACGCAGTGCTTCTAAAAAACTTTTCTTATTCATTATAGTCGACTCCTTTCAACAGGATATTTACAACGCCAGAAAACTCATTCCATTCTCGTCTCATCTCGTTATAAGCCTCTCGGCCTGTATCTGTTATATGATAATATTTCCGAGAAGGCCCTGTAGAAGATTCCTTTAAATAGGTTTCAACATACTTCTCTTTTTTTAGCCTATTAAATAATGGATATATCGTTCCTTCAGAAATTTCTATGTATTCCGAAATAGTGCTTACAATTTCATATCCATAGCGATCCTGCTGTGTTAATAATGCTAGCACCAACATATCCATAACACCTTTTTTTAATTGAACTTGCATAGTTCCTCCCTTTAGGTTGTGCCTACCTGCCAATGTGAAAGCTCTCTTACGGTCACTATCATGTACTGACAAATACATAATATCACAAGGTACCTCGAATTGCAAGGTACCTTGTAAAAAATATTTATACAATATAAAACCCTTTCAATATCTCTAAAACACAACTATGGCTCTCTGTCAAATGAATTATTCACCCTACGGGTCTTCTTTGGCACCAATCATAGTTGGTTGGTGCCATTCTTTAACTCAAAAGTAGAATACGTACTCTAAATCTACCAAAGTGGCGAAGTCCATAGCTTATCCGTTTTAATACTTTAATCTTGTTGTTAGTTCCTTCTGTATCCATTAGAATATGAGTAAGAATGCATTAGTTAATTGCGTCATCCATGCAGGAAATGATGTAAAGAAGTTATTAAATTCATTTTTAAGCCAGATGCTTTTACTAATTCCAACCAATGCGTTAAATGTGCAGCTATTCTTTTGTTTACCATAGATTGAAAAGATTTTTCTAAAAGAAAGTTTTAAAAGCATATGCTTTTCGTAAATCATCAGATATTCTGAGTATTTCACATAGTTTAATATGTTCAGCTTCCGTTAAATGGTCTGGATGCTTCATTAGTACACGTCGATTCTGTTTTTAACATGCGTGAATAAGCAGCCAGTTTATGTGCTCACGCTTTCTAACTCGCTCTACTGCCCAATCTGCAAGTCGACATACATGGTATCGATCACAGATAATATGCGCATGTGGAAATAGCGCCTCCATGATGCTAACAAATTGTATGGACATATCCATTACAATAAAACTTAACATGTAGGCGATCCTTATGTTTAAATGATGCAAAAATTAGATGGATTAATGCTTGCGTATCACGTTTCGGTAAAATATCTAACATTTCATGTGTATCTGGATTAGTTAAATTAACTTGGTATTGGTAGCCTTCTGCATTTCCTTTTAAACTCATCAATACCAATAACAGTGGTGAGGCTTGAGCTTAGGTATAGTGATCATAGAGCAATAACGTAATACTGATATAATAGATGTATCACACTCGTTGTAATAGCTGATAGGTTACGCTCAGTAAGTTTATCAAATAGCATTCTAATATTGATGCACTTAGTTGCATATGTTTTCGTACAAAAGGGATTACTTTCAGCAAAGGATGCTACAATGTGGGCAAATATACTCGACGTTTGTATTTTCCAATTGAGTGGACCTCGTTGTACTTTTCAAACTTTACCGTACGTATGTGGTAGTCACTTAATATCATTTTGTGACTCTCCACACTTTTGGACAAATATGTGGTATTTACTGGTAACTCTATCTCAAAAACAAATGTCCCATTCAATTCATAGCTATTTGTAATATATTCTTGTTTCATTATGTAAAAATTCAGATATAATCAGTAGTAGGCATATAAGCTCACATCCTTTCTTTGGACTTTGACACTTTTTATTGTAAAGCATGTGAGCCTTGTATGCTGTATTTTTGCACAAAAATAATGTTGGAAGTAACACTGTAATGGTGTCCACCCAACATTATTATAAACCACTATTATAAAGTGTTTCATGAATTGAAAGGGTTTAAGATGTTAGATTAAATTCAATTTTCTAATGTAAATCACGTCTATTAATTAATTTGTAGAGGCTTGTCCTAATTTTACCTGAGCGCTCTTCATTTTACCATTATGAGTATAAGATACTAAAATAGTATCGCCAGGGGCTCTTAGCGTCGATTTGCTCTTTTCAATTCGATTAATGTACTTACATTCTTACCATCGATTTGAGCAATCGTATCACCTTCTACAATACCAGCTCGAGCCACAGGACCGGTAGGATCCAATTGTACAATAAGAAGGCCTTCTCCTTCATAGCTTACATTATTGCGAGCCGCTGTTTGCCGATCTACAGCCCATACGCCTAAATATGGGCGAATGACCTTACCGTTTTTAATGATAGAGTCAATTATAGGTTTTGCAGAATTAATAGGAATGGCAAAGCCCATTCCTTCTACACCCTCTTTAGAAATTTTAGAGCTATTAATGCCAATTAACTCACCATCAGCATTTAGCAATGCACCACCAGAGTTTCCTGGGTTAATGGCAGCATCAGTTTGAATCAATGGGAAACGTTGTCGCTGATCATCAATGGTACGAGCTAAAGCACTAATTACACCAGATGTAACAGAACCTTTAAATTCAAGACCTAATGGGTTGCCAATGGCAATTGCTGGTTCACCTACCTGTAAAGAATCGGAGTCACCGATAGCAACAGGTTGAATATTTTTAGGTGGATCTATCTTTACGACAGCTAAATCAGATTGTTCATCAGTGCCCATAACAGTACCTTTGACGGTAGTACCATCAGACAGCGAAACTGTAACCTCACCATTGCTAGCACCGGATACAACGTGGTTATTTGTTACAATATGACCTTCATTATCTATTAAAACACCTGAACCAACGCCTTCACCTGCGTAAATGGTACGATTAAAAATATCCTTTTGGAATACTTGTGTTGTAATACCCACTATGGCGGGGCCCGATTTTTTAGCCGCTTGTACAACATAGGTATTACGAGCTTCAGTCAACGGTTTTGTTTGCTTAGTTTGATTTGTCACAACACTCTGTTGCGTACCTGCTGGTGCACCAAAGAAATAATAACCTCCTCCTACACCTACGCATAGTGCAATAGCACATGCTATAATCTGTTTCTTATAATCTTTTATATTCATATACTGTCTCCTATTTTTAATTGCATACAATTAATGCACACTCATTATAGGTCTTATTCCTTAGATTTGCAATACAACAATTTCTACCATTTCTAAATAATATGTAAAAAGACAGAAAAACAAAAGAGGTATCCATTAGTATTAACTAATGAATACCTCTTTTGCATATAGTTTGAGAGTATAAGGACTGTGAGAGAGAGTTATATATGAAGACGAAAAAGTTGAGAGAGAACTTATTAAGAGAGAGGTTAAGTGTATCTTTTTCCGTATATCTTCATAATAATCCTTACAATTATAGTATACACAAAATCTCTAAAAAAACAAAGCGTAGTATATAAAAATATATAAAACTTCGATTATTTTCTCTACAAGATAAGCCCCTAAAAACACATATAACATCAATAGCTCACCAATCCATGGACTAAAAGTGAATTTAGTTATGCTTTTTATACAAATTTGTAACCTACGCCCCAAACGGTGATAATATGTTTGCTATTGACTGGATTTTTCCTCAATTTCTTCACGTAAATGATTGATATGAACAGCTACAGTTGCATAGTTACCATAAGAAAATTCCCCATACACGAGAATATAATTCTTCTTTAGAGAAATACGATATCGTGATTACGCATAAAAATTCTAATAATTGGAATTCTTTTTTTCTTAAGATGAACTTCTTTGTCGTTTACCCAAACCTTTCATCATTTTAGGATCAAGGCGAATATCACCGGATTGAATAGCATTTGTATCAACAACATCTTTTTCAGTAAGTCGTTTATATTGTGCTAACATAGCTTTAATCTTTTCGCAATCAATACGGATGGAGAAAATGGTTTTTCGATGTAATCATCGGCACCTACGCCAAGGCCACGGATTTTTATCAATATCATCGAGGCATGCAGTTACCATCACAATTGGTACGCGCACTTTATCACGAATGGCGCGACACACTTCAAAGCCGTCCATTTCTGGCAACATAACGTCCAAAATAATTAAATCTACTGGCGTATTCAAAGCAGCTTCAATACCATCAGTACCATTATTCATAACAGTTACGTCATAACCAGCAACCATCAAATAATCACGCTCAATATTAGCAATATCAATATCGTCTTCAATTATTAGAATATGTTCACTCATGATTTTCTCCTTTTTTCGGGAACTCTAAAATAATCCTAAGTCCATGTGGTCTAATATTATCTATCACTACGACCTTCGAAAATACCCATAATACGTCTAATAATCGAAAGACCAAGTCCACTCCCTCCTGTGGATTAGTGCGGGACGAATCAACTCGATAAAACGGACGCATAAGTCGGTCAAGCGACTCTGGCGGGAACCCCAGGGCCATCATCACTTACCACACAGTACACATGACTTTCATCTTCGGTGACATCAATAACACTATGTCCTATATCTGCCATCTTATATTTTGCACTATTATTTAAAATATTTTGCAAAACCCGCTGTAATAACTGCGGATTCGCCATAATAGTAGCATCCTTAACTGTAACACGTTGGCTCAGTTCGAGACCTCTAGACTTATAATATTCTATATGATCTTCTACAAAACCTTGTACGTATTTCCCTAATTCTATTTCCTCCGATGGTCTAGATTCCTTTTTATAGTTCAATGTTGTAATAAGGAACAATTCCTCCAACATAGAATCTAAATCATTGGCGCGCTTCAAAATGATTCCCATGTAGCGCTTTTGTTGCTCTTCGGTTGGTGCAATACCATCCCGAACGCCTTCTGCATAGGCCTTAATTGCAGTTAATGGAGTACGGATATCATGAGAGATACCTGCAAGCAATTCTTTTTGTTGCTCCTGCTCCATTTCGATTTGATAATTAGCAGCTCGTAATGATTCCGTCATATTGCGGACGTGAATCATAATAAACTTCGTCACAAATCGGTTGATTGCAAAAAAAGTAACTATAAACAAAAGTAATGCAACAATCCTAATGTAGAACGAAACGGTTTCCATCAAGCTATCACTACCATGCACAGCTCGTTTAATAGCTATGTGATATAGATATGCATGACGGCCTTCATTCTTACGCATTTCGTACACAAAGGTATCATTTGACTGATAGACAATGCCTTGTAACTCAGGATTTACATCAATCAAACCAACGATAGCAGATTCATTATAAATCTGTTGTGTACCGTAAGAATATAAAATCTTTCCCTGATTGAGAATTTCTACATACACCTCATTAGGGTCTAACAAACTATAGCTTGGTTTAACAAGAGAATCCATTAAACCATTGTCTATACCATAAAAGGTAATAGCCTCAGCCACACGGCTAACACTTTTAAACTGTTGTTCTTGCTCGATACGTAAATAGTATCCGGCATTCGCTAAAATGTGTAGTCCTGAAAAATATAACAAAAATAGAATAATTGCAATTAATATAGGAACTACAAATAGAACAACATTAGATATCCAAATTCTAATTTGTAAATTCACAGGATTACCTCAATATCATAATTAGTAGATATTTCTTATAGTGTACGCTATTTTACTCATGATTAGCAAGAGAAATATAAAATTTGTATATAAACATAAAGAGGGCAACAAAACAGCCCCTTAACCTAAATAAGCTATTAGTTGATTTTATATGATTAACTAATAGCTTTTTATATTCTAAGCAAAAGAGGCTGAAAGGCCCTTTTCGTTGGTATAATTAAATTATGAATCAAAACCATACCAATGAACCTAATTATACCAAACTAGTGATGCCTCACAACTAGTTTTACCATTGGATTATGGCATGTTGATAAAAGAAACAGCGCCTGTGCGGTTACTTGATGTATTGGAGGAATTAGACTATAAAGAGTTACGGCATTTGTATTCTCCTAAGGAAAAATCTAAAGTTCCACCGCATATTCTGTTCAAAATTTTTGTCTATGCTATGTCCAACGGCGTATTCTACACGTATGATACAACAACAATGCGAAGAAATATATTATATGGATTCTTCAAGGCTATTCAGCTCCCAGTCATATGACTTTGATTTTTGCACGTGTATACTAGATATATTAATGAATCTGTTTTCACAATTAATGGAAGCTATTGGAAGGCGTGATACCCTAACATTCAATGAAGTCTTTATTGATGGAACTAAACTAGAGGCTAATGCCAACAAATACACCTTTGTCTGGCGAAAAGCGGTGCAAAAAGACTAGATACATTACCATCTAAATTAGCTATTTAAAGCAAGACATCTGGAATGAATTAGGGCTAGATACCATTGTATGAATGATGAGTGTATAACTTTCTTGAAGATTGAAGTACAACATATGAATTCGTACAAGGAAAGGTAACATAAAACTCCATTACAACGATTGTTTGAACGAGCTGAGCTCTATGCAACAAGCGCAAAGAATATGAACAGCAATTGTATATTATGGGTGAACGCAACAGTTATTCTAAAACAGATCCTGATGCCACGTTTATGCGTATGAAGGAAGACCATATGCGTATGGACAGCTTAAACCTGCCTACAATGTACAATTGGCTGTTCACTCTGGAATATATTATGGAGTTGGTGTATTCCCTAAGCCCAACGATACAAATACCTTCATTCATTTTAATTTATATAGAACAGATCCATAGTCGCCACTTCACATATTGGTAGCTGATGCTGGTTATATGATAGCCATAGAACTTAACTTGGTTAAAACAACCAGTACCTATCTTGTATAAACCACAATAATGAAAGGAAAACTAGAGCTTAGACAAAGATATTAGTAAATCTCGTAATATGGAGTATATACCTGAAGAAGATGCATTTATATGCTCTAAAGGGCGTAATTAAAATATGCTTTCCTCATAATGCTAAAGCTAAAACAGGCTTTATATCTAGAAAGGTATATATTTGAGTCTTGTAACCTGAGAATACCAACGGTAGCCAAAACCAACAACAGTAAATCCCGTAAAACGAATTGAAACTACACCTGCATATGATGCTATATTGGCAGAAAACAAGATAGACTACTTGGTGATACAGGCATTCAATTACGAATTAACCGCTCCATTCAAGTGGAAGGCGCATTTGGTGTGTTAAAGCAAGACCTTGGGTTTAGACGATTTTACACCGTGGTAGTTGAAACGTACATAGATATTATACTTGTGGCCATGAGGATTCAATCTAGCAAAGTTACATAACAGAATACAAGCAGGACGAGTTAATAACATTATTTACGCAAAACAACTGCTTAAACAAGAAATTTTAAATAGGCCTAAAGGCCTATTAAATACGCCTAAAACAACAAAAACAAAGAAAACATAAGTTTTACAAATCTAAATGTCTTGGTGTTTCTTATATTTAAAGGACTGCAACTAGAATGCGGTAAAACCGCATTCTGTTACAACCCTTTTATTAGATAACGACGGTTAGTTTCGAAGAAGTTA